>OKVX01000078.1_pt1 | contig 57342 bp, 44 predicted proteins | sample 1606941 | NCBI WGS metagenome assembly OKVX01 (sample SAMN03281016, study PRJEB24777) | human gut metagenome | isolation source: fecal sample PR161 from 1 month old female Malay infant, caesarean... | reverse complement strand
CGCGTTGCCGGCCGCCTGGCCGCCGAAGTGCTGGAAATGATCGAACCCTACGTCAAACCGGGCGTCAGCACCGGCGAGCTGGATCGCATCTGCAACGACTACATTGTTAATGAACAGAAAGCGGTCTCCGCCTGCCTCGGCTATCACGGCTTCCCGAAATCGGTCTGTATCTCTATTAATGAAGTGGTGTGCCACGGCATCCCGGATGACGGCAAACTGCTGAAAGACGGCGACATCGTCAATATCGACGTGACCGTGATTAAAGATGAGTTCCACGGCGATACCTCAAAAATGTTCATCGTCGGTAAACCGACTATCCTCGGCGAGCGCCTGTGCCGCATCACCCAGGAAAGCCTCTATCTGGCGCTGAAGATGGTTAAACCGGGGATCAACCTGCGCGCGATCGGCGCGGCGATCCAGAAATTCGTTGAAGCGGAAGGTTTTTCCGTGGTGCGCGAGTACTGCGGGCACGGTATCGGCCGCGGCTTCCACGAAGAACCGCAGGTACTGCACTATGATTCGCCGGAAACCGACGTGGTGCTCAAGCCGGGTATGACCTTCACCATCGAACCGATGGTCAACGCCGGTAAGAAAGAGATCCGCAGCATGAAGGACGGCTGGACGGTGAAAACCAAAGACCGTAGCTTGTCTGCGCAGTACGAGCATACTATTGTGGTAACCGATAACGGCTGCGAAATTCTGACGCTACGCAAGGATGACACCATCCCGGCGATAATCTCGCACGACGAATAATGAAAAGCCGGCGCCCGCCGGCTTTTTTATTAGATAGTTTTTTCTTATGGTGACGCGATGAGCAACTCTTTACCTGACACAGCCTCCCCTCTTCTGCCCATCCCGCCGGAACATCCGGTGAACTGGCCGCAGGGCGATCTGAACTGTGCCGCAATCAAGGCGCACATCGATACCTTCCAGCACTGGCTCGGAGAGGCATTTGATAACGGCATCGCCGCAGAGCAGCTCATCGCGGCGCGCACCGAGTTTATCGACCAGCTGCTGCAGCGGCTGTGGGTCGACTATGGTTTTGAATCCGTCTGCGACCTGGCGCTAGTGGCCGTTGGCGGCTATGGCCGCGGCGAGCTGCACCCGCTCTCCGACGTCGACCTGCTGATTCTGAGCCGTAAAAAGCTGCCGGACGAGCAGGCGCAAAAGGTCGGCGAGCTCCTGACCCTGCTGTGGGACGTTAAGCTCGAAGTCGGCCACAGCGTGCGTACCCTCGAAGAGTGTTTGCTCGAAGGGCTTTCAGATCTTACCGTCGCCACCAACTTAATTGAATCCCGCCTACTCATCGGCGATGTCGCGCTGTTTCTTGAACTGCAAAAACATATTTTTAGCGACGGCTTCTGGCCGTCGGAAAAGTTCTTCGCCGCCAAGGTTGAAGAGCAGAATGTTCGCCACCAGCGCTACCATGGCACCAGTTACAACCTGGAGCCGGACGTCAAAAGCAGCCCCGGCGGCCTGCGCGATATACATACCCTGCAGTGGGTGGCCCGCCGCCACTTCGGCGCCACCTCGCTTGATGAAATGGTCGGCTTCGGCTTCCTCACCGAAGCCGAGCGCAACGAGCTTAATGAGTGCCTGCACCAGCTCTGGCGCATCCGTTTTGCTTTGCATCTTGAAGTGAATCGCTACGATAACCGCCTGCTTTTCGATCGTCAGCTGAATGTCGCCCACCGCCTCGGCTATGAAGGCGAAGGTAATCAGCCGATCGAACACATGATGAAAGATTTCTTCCGCGTCACGCGTCGGGTGAGTGAACTCAATAACATGCTACTGCAGCTGTTTGATGAGGCGATCCTCGCGCTAACCGAGAACGAAAAACCGCGGCCTATTGATGATGATTTCCAACTGCGCGGCACCCTGATAGACCTGCGTGACGACACCCTGTTTATGCGCGAGCCGCAGGCAATTCTGCGGATGTTCTTTATTATGGTGCGCAACAGCAGCATCACCGGCATTTACTCCACTACTCTGCGTCACCTGCGCCACGCGCGCCGCCACCTGACGCAGCCGCTGTGCTATATCCCGGAGGCGCGAACTCTCTTCCTCAGCATGCTGCGCCATCAGGGCGCGGTGAGTCGCGGCCTGCTGCCGATGCATCGCCACAGCGTGCTGTGGGCCTATATGCCGCAGTGGTCGCATATTGTCGGTCAGATGCAATTCGACCTGTTTCACGCCTATACCGTCGACGAACACACCATACGCGTCTTGTTAAAGCTGGAAAGCTTCGCGAAAGAAGAGACCCGCAGCCGCCATCCGCTGTGCGTTGAGCTGTGGCCGCGGCTGGCCCATCCTGAACTTATCCTCATCGCCGCCCTGTTTCACGATATCGCTAAAGGCCGCGGCGGCGATCACTCGATTCTCGGTGCCGAAGACGTGCTGAAATTCGCCGAGCTCCACGGGCTCAATTCGCGGGAGACGCAGCTGGTCGCCTGGCTGGTACGCCAGCATCTATTGATGTCGGTAACCGCCCAGCGCCGCGACATTCAGGACCCGGAGGTGATTAAACAGTTCGCCGAAGAGGTACAGACGGAAAATCGCCTGCGCTATCTGGTATGCCTGACCGTCGCCGATATCTGCGCCACCAACGAAACGCTGTGGAACAGCTGGAAGCAAAGCCTGCTACGCGAGCTCTATTTCGCCACCGAAAAACAGCTGCGTCGCGGTATGCAGAGCACGCCGGATATGCGTGAACGGGTACGCCACCATCAGCTGCAGGCGCTGGCGCTGTTGCGCATGGACAATATCAATGAAGAGGCGCTGCACCAGATTTGGAACCGCTGCCGGGCGAACTACTTTGTGCGGCATACGCCGAACCAGCTCGCCTGGCACGCCCGCAACCTGCTGAAGCACGATCTCAGTAAACCGATGATCCTGCTGAGTTCGCGGGCCACCCGCGGCGGCACCGAGATCTTCATCTGGAGCCCGGACCGCCCTTACCTGTTCGCCGCCGTCTGCGGCGAACTGGATCGGCGCAACCTCAGCGTTCACGATGCGCAGATCTTCACCACCCGCGACGGCATGGCGATGGATACCTTTATCGTCCTTGAACCCGACGGCAGCCCGCTTTCCGCCGATCGCCACGAGGCGATTCGCCACGGTCTTGAGCAGACAATAACTCAACGCAGTTGGGAGCCGCCGGCCCCGCGTCGCCAGGCGGCTAAACTACGTCATTTTTCCGTCGCCACTGAGGTGAATTTTCTGCCGACCCATACCGACCGGAAATCATTTCTTGAGCTCATTGCGCTCGATCAGCCAGGGCTGCTCGCCCGCGTCGGTCAGGTGTTCGCCGACCTCGGGATTTCGCTTCACGGAGCCCGAATTACGACAATTGGCGAGCGAGTAGAAGATTTATTTATAATCGCCACCGCCGACCGGCGTGCCCTTAATAATGAGCTGCAACAAGAAGTGCAACAACGGTTGACAGAGGCCCTCAATCCAAACGATAAAGGGTAACGTATTTTTTTTAAGTGAATGGAAAGAAACAATGCAGCAGTTACAGAACGTTATTGAGTCCGCCTTTGAGCGTCGCGCCGACATCACGCCGGCAAATGTGGATACCGTCACCCGCGAAGCGGTTAACCAGGTTATTGCCCTGCTGGATTCCGGCGCGCTGCGCGTCGCTGAGAAGATCGACGGTCAGTGGGTGACGCATCAATGGCTGAAGAAAGCGGTACTGCTCTCTTTCCGTATTAACGATAACCAGGTTATCGATGGTGCGGAAAGCCGCTACTTCGATAAAGTTCCAATGAAATTCGCCGACTACGATGAAGCACGCTTCCAGAAAGAAGGCTTCCGCGTAGTGCCGCCGGCGGCAGTCCGCCAGGGCGCGTTCATCGCGCGCAATACCGTGCTGATGCCGTCCTACGTCAACATCGGCGCTTATGTTGATGAAGGCACCATGGTTGATACCTGGGCCACCGTCGGCTCTTGCGCGCAGATCGGCAAAAACGTTCACCTGTCCGGTGGCGTAGGCATCGGCGGCGTTCTCGAGCCGCTGCAGGCTAACCCGACCATCATCGAAGATAACTGCTTCATCGGCGCGCGCTCTGAAATCGTTGAAGGCGTTATCGTTGAAGAAGGCGCGGTGATCTCCATGGGCGTGTACATCGGCCAGAGCACCAAAATCTACGATCGCGAAACCGGCGAAGTCCATTACGGCCGCGTGCCGGCGGGCTCGGTTGTCGTTTCCGGCAACCTGCCGTCGAAAGATGGCAAATACAGCCTGTACTGTGCGGTGATCGTGAAAAAGGTTGATGCGAAGACCCGCGGTAAGGTCGGTATCAACGAACTGCTGCGTACCATCGACTAAGCAGAACAAAAAGCGGGAGATATCCCGCTTTTTTTATATCTGACGCTGGCGAAGATGAATTTTTTCGTTAATTATTCAATGGTTATGATGATATCAAAGGTACCGTTATGTACGATAATCTGAAAAGTCTTGGCATTACCAATCCTGATGAAATCGATCGCTATAGCCTGCGCCAGGAAGCTAACAACGACATCCTGAAGATCTATTTCCAGAAAGATAAAGGCGAATTCTTCGCTAAAAGCGTGAAGTTTAAATACCCACGCCAGCGTAAAACCGTGGTCGCCGACGGCGTCGGTCAGGGCTACAAAGAAGTGCAGGAGATTAGTCCGAACCTGCGTTATGTCATCGACGAACTGGATCAGCTCTGCCAGCGCGATCGTACTGAAATCGACCTCAAGCGTAAGATCCTTGACGATTTACGCCATCTGGAAAGCGTCGTCACCAATAAGATCAGTGAAATTGAAGCCGATCTGGAAAAACTGACGCGCAAATAAATCCGCCTGCTACGGGCCAGCTACTGGCCCTCTTCCCCGACTCCATCCTCAATTTTGTCACCCGTAGATCATCTTCGCTAACAGCAAAACTCAGTTATACCTCACTAACATCATTTCCCATCATCAACGTATCTATATGAATTACTTATTTTTTTAAATTCATTTATGTTCAATTTCCACCTAAAAGGAGGTCAAGCTATGACACAGGAAATTGAACAAAAATGTTACACCCTACAATCCGCCAGCTGGCTGGATAAGGCGGGTTTTGAGAAAGGACGAAAACACGATCGTCAGGCGCTGGGCTTTATTCTGCCCGCCAATACGGTGCTGAAAATTCGGCAAACCGATCTCAGCAACGGCATCTCAACCCTGCGCCTGCTGTGTGATGATAGCGCAGTGGAAAAATCCAGCGCTCTGACTACCAGCTGGACAACCATCAGCACCACCGTCGATTCCGTCCCCTTTATCGATACGTTATTTACCGACAGCCCCTGCGAGTTCTCCGTGATTTACCAACAACCCGCGGCGACGAAACCGCTCCCCAGCTGGAAATCAGGACAGTCTGAAGAGACGTTTTTCCTGGATTGGGAGAATAATAAATCGTCTTTCGCGCTGGTGGATCTGGATGTTATCAATCTGCTGTTGCCCTACGCCGACCGCGACAACGCGATGAAAGCGGGATTAGCGTCGTTACACCGTTTTTATAACCACCTTTTCACCAGCTATAACGATTGGGCCGGACTAAGCGAAAATCCCGATTCGCAATGGAATCAGAACGTTGCCAACCGCTACTTTTTGCGGGCGGATAAACATGGCGTCGGTTCGGCTTATTATAATACCAACTGGTGCGCGCAGACCGCCTCAACGGTTGGCGAAGGCTGGCTGGATAACGTCGCCACGCAGTGGGTTATCCTGCATGAAATCGGCCACGGCTATCAGGGTAAATTTATGCAGGATCCCACGCTTTCCGTCAGCGAAGTGTGGAACAATATTTACGCTTCCTTCTATCAACAGCTCACGCTGAGTCAGGATAATCATCTGTATACCGATGGCTGGCTATACAACTACGGTAAGCTGGCCGCGCAGGAAGCACAGTTGGTTAACTATATTACCGACAAGACGCCGGTCACCAGTTGGGGTTTGCGTTCTCGCCTGCAATTCCTGATGCTGATGTTATTCAAAGCAGGTATCGCATCCTTCCGCACCTTTAATCAGAACTATCGCCAACTTGCCAATAGCGAGAGCTTCCAGCAGTCGGATCATCAGCTTGCCGATATGCTGGCAACCGCCATCGCTACCTCCGCGGGATATGATGTGACGCCGTTTATCGAGCTCTGCGGTTTAACGCTGAAAAACGCCACCCGGGAAAATATCGTCTCGCTGGCGACAAAACCGCTCTATCCGCTGTATCGTTTTCTACCGCAAAGCGAATGGGATAGCGCGCGCCAACAGTTAGGGCTGGATTCCTTCTTCTGGCTGGTGGATAACAGCGAACTGGCAATATTAGGCAAAACGGGGGCGCTGACCCTGACGCTGAATATCGATCGCCCGGAGCAAATTTACGGTCAGACGCTGGCTATCAAGGATAATTGCGGCAACCATTATTCACTGGTGATTAATAGTGACGTCCTGACCCTGAAGGACATGCCAATCGGCGTGTATCAGGTCGAACTGCCTAAAGGCCGCTCGCAAAAATATCGCCCGGATATCAGCTATATCACAGTAAAAGAAGGCGCCAATACGGTCACCGTCAACTACGTTCAGCAAAACGATACCAGCGAACGTAACGTGACGATCTCCTTTTTAGGTTATAGCGATGCGCCTTTTGCCCACCTGGATGTTGATTACGAAAACCAGCAGCTTATTCTCAATGTGACCAGCGCCAACCCGCACAGCTACTACCCCGGGACATTGTATGCCGCAGTCAGTGTGCTCTCCGCCAACGGTGAAAAAGTGTTTGAGCGTAAGATGACCGGCACCAACTGCGCGACGGGTAAAGTGATTATTCCATTCAGCCCTCACTATCACTTATATATCACCCACATGGAGCCGGGACGGCTGAAAACCTCACCGGGATATTTAACGCTGGTCGCGCGTGAGAAATACCAACTGATGCGCATTGATGATAATGGTCTGTATAACTTTATTCTCGGCAATAGTCCGGCGGATGACTTAGAGGCGATTTTCGAGCATAACGCTCAGGCTATCCGTACTCAGCCCTCGCTGGTAGCGCAGGAAGAGTGCGTCTGTAAAAACGATCTTTGGCTGATGCTCCCCCATATTGAAGAACCCCGGCGCAGTGAACTGCTTAAAGCGTATGCCGATGTCCTGCCTCAGGATAATAACGATCCGGGCGAGCTGACGGGCAAAAGCGTGACGATCGATCTCCGCGGCCAGGGCAATAACGAGTTTTGCCAGATCGTTATCGATAATAAACAACGCGCAATGACGGTCGCGACACGGGCCGGCACACCGCACTCGTATTACACCACCCATACCTATGCCAGCATTACGGTTACTGCCGAGGACGATACGGTTGTTTATCAACGCAGCTACGCCGGTGCTACCAACAATCTGGCAAACAGCGAAACGATTACCCTCGCGGAAGGGATGATCATCGAGATTTTCCATGATGAACCATACCGCTCCAGCGCCACTAATGGCACGACCCAAAACGCCGTCACGCTGAAACAGCATAACCGCTGGCGCGTGGTGAAAACGGGCCTCGAAGTCTATGCGCTCGCGCCTGATGAACCGGATGAGGAAGCCACTGATACAGAAGAGGAAACTCAGGAGACCACCGCACTGTATGGCGATCGCTTCAGTTGGCAACTGCTTGGCGATGATGATGTTTGCTTTGCCGGGATGGAGATGGATATTGGCAGCGGCGCGTTGACCTTTAGCGCCAATGCGGTGGTACCGAATAAGCACTTTACGACCACTTACGCCACGGTCAATGTCTACAATACGCGTGGTTCGGTGGTGTATCGCCAGTCGATTAAAGGATCGTCGCAGCTTGGCGACTATGTTGATACCGCCATCCTGGATGAGGGCTATACCATTGAAGTCTTCCATGCCGAAGCGGGAAATCGTTCCGTTATTATTAATCCACTCAATGGCAATAGCTGGCAACAACCCAATACCGTCACCTGGCAAGTAACCCCCCGCGGGCTGCAGCGCCTGTAATCCGTCATTTCCACTCCCGCCTGAGGCGGGAGTGTGTCAGCGTTGCTCATCCAGCTGCAATGCAATGTACAGTAGCAGACGGTCGTCAAAACTTCCCAGGTCCAATCCGGTTAGTTCCGAAATCCGATTGAGCCGATACTCCAGGGTATTACGATGAATAAACAGCGCCTTTGAGGTGGCCAACGGCTGCACGTTATGACGAAACCATGCCTGCAAGGTGCGGCGCAACAGGCCGTTGTTATCCATCGCCTTCAGCCGCGTCAGCGGGCGCGCCAGCTCATTGGCCTGCCAGCCGCCGCGCAGGCTATCCAGCAGCACCGGCAGCATCAGATCCTGATAAAAGTAGCTGCGGCTTTCCGGCATCCGCTGCTTCCCTACCATCATCGTCGTACGCGCGGTCCGATAAGAACGTGCGATACTGCCCGGACCAGTAAAGAAATTACCTAACGCAACGCGGAACTGTAGCTGGCCGTTCTCTTTCATACGGGTAATCAGTTGCTCAACGCGCTTGCAGTGGTCGTCGGCGTCCCAGCGGCCAAAGGCATTTAACGCGGGTTTCAATACCACCATCTCGGTCAACGAGACAATCGCCACCAGGTTGTTGCGATCCGGCGTGGTCAGCGCTGTCTGCAACTGCTGTAGTTCTGCCATCGCGCTATCGACGCCAAGCTGGCCGCTATCAACTTCAATCATCGCCACCACCCGTGGTTGATTGAGGTCGATGCCCAGTCTCTGCGCCCATTCGTTGAGCGCCGGGGTATTTTCTTCCGCCTGAATCAGGTTCATGACCAGTTCTTCACGCAGGCGGCTGTCCTGCGCCAGCAGATGCATCAGCCGCGACTGTTCGAGCATCATCTCCGCGGTCATACACACCAGCTCACCATACTTACGCAGTGATTCGGGCTCGCCGGTTAATCCGATAACGCCGACGATTTCCCCTTCAAGACGCAGCGGCAGGTTAATCCCCTGACGCACGCCGTGCAGATGGCGAGCGACCGCATCATCGATATCAACCACCCGCCCCTGCGACAACACCAGCAGCGCGCCTTCGTGCAATTCACCAATACGCTCACGATCGCCGCTGCCAATAATGCGCCCGCGGGCATCCATTACGTTAATATTGGTATCAATGATGCGCATCGTTCGCGCCACGATATCCTGCGCCATTTTGGTATCAAGATGCCAGCCAGCCATGTAACCCTCCCCTGAGCAGGGCATCAGCATAAAAGAGTGTCTGAAACTACGCACTGTGCATATGCACAAAGCGTGACAGAGAAGTATGGAGTTGTGGCGGGAATCACAGAACTTGCGGGCAGAATAAAAAAAGCCCCTTTCCCGGCACGGGAAAGGGGCTTATGCGCGCTGATAGATTATTGCATCAGCAGGTAGATAGAGGTATCACCACGCTGAATATTCAGCGCCAGTACGGACGGTTTTGCATCGAAGATTTTGCGCAGGTCAGCGATGTTTTTCACCGGCTGCTGGTTAGCGCCGACAATGATGTCGCCTTTCTTCAGACCAATCTGCGCCGCCGGCGTGCCCGCTTTCACGTTGCTCACCACCACACCTTTGTCCTGGCCCTTGTTGCTCATTTCCGCGCCTTGAATGCCGTTAAAGATGCTGCTGGAGTCAACCTGGTTCTGATTGCTCTGCTGCAGTTCAACGGTAACGTTGACCGGCTTGCCGTCGCGCAGCAGGCCCAGCTCGACTTTGCTGCCGATAGGCATCGTACCGACCTGCGCACGCAGCGCCGCGAAACTGCTGATCGGCTTGCCGTTCAGGGTGGTAATCACGTCGCCAGCTTTAATACCCGCTTTCGCCGCCGCAGAGCCCGGCATCACCTGGCTTACAAACGCGCCGCGCTGGGCATCAACTTTCATTGCCTTCGCCAGCTCGGAGTTCAGCTCGGTACCCATGATCCCCAGTTCGCCGCGTTTCACCTGGCCAAACTTGACCATCTGCTCGGTCAGGTTTTTCACCATGTTGCTCGGAATAGCAAAGCCGATACCGATGTTGCCGCCGTCCGGAGCAAGGATTGCGGTGTTGATACCGATCAGTTCACCGTTGAGATTCACCAACGCGCCGCCGGAGTTACCGCGGTTAATAGCCGCATCGGTCTGGATAAAGTTTTCATAGTTTTCCACGTTCAGGCCGCTGCGGCCCAATGCGGAGACGATACCGGAAGTCACGGTTTCGCCGAGGCCGAACGGGTTACCGATCGCCACGGTGTAGTCGCCGACGCGCAGCGCGTCAGAGTCGGCAAGCTTAATCGCCGTCAGGTTTTTCGGATCCTGAATTTGAATCAGCGCGATGTCGGAGCGCGGATCTTTACCGACGACTTTCGCATCAAACTTACGGCCATCGCTCAGCTGAACTTTAATCGTGGTGGCATTATCGACCACGTGGTTATTGGTCACCACGTAGCCTTTGGCCGCATCAATAATTACCCCGGAACCGAGCGCCATAAATTTCTGCTGCTGCGCGTTATCGCCAGGGGCGCCCTGACCGCCGCCCTGGCAGAATGGAGAGCTCTGGAATGGCGAACCATCCTGGCAGAACGGCGAGTTGTCACCGAAGAATTGCTGGAAGTTACGCGGCATCCGCGGCGTGTTAACAGTCGTGCTGCCCTCGACGTTGATGCTCACCACAGACGGCATCACTTTTTCCAGCATCGGCGCCAGGCTCGGCATCTGCTGCGCAGTGGTCGCCGAGGAAGCCGTTTCAGCCGCGCTCGCAGAGAGCGGGGACAACGCCAGACCTAAACTCAGAGCCAGAGCACTCATTGCTAACGTGGTTTTTTTCATAGGTTTCAATCTCAATTTCAAATTTCGGATAACGAAAAAGTTGCTGTGTACGCACTCTCAGAGTCATTTTATAGCGCGAAGTTCCAGAGTTAAGTTTCGGTAAAAGTAAAAATTTATTGTCCGTCTTTACAAAACTCAGACTTATTCCACCGCCATCAGACGGCGATATTCATCCCACGCATACAAATCCGTCATTCCGCTGATATAGTCCTGAATCAATCGACAGCGGTAATAATACTCCAGCACGGGATATTCTTCGGCATCACGCGAAAGCTTATTTACCGCCTCCACATAAGCCAACCGATGTCGGGTCGAAAGTTTCTGGAACAACCTCGAAGCAATAGGCAAACTGCGTACCCGATCTTGTTCCACCAATTGGCTGAACTCCTCCAGCGATAATTTCAGTAGCGGCTCGTAGATATCCAGCAGACCGCTGATAACCCGATAGCCCTGTAATTCCAGCTGTTCAACATCAGGATGACTAAACACCTGTTTTATGGCGACGTTTTTATAAAGTTCAAGTAGCTGACTACAATCGCTGTCGTCCTCTAACAGCGCATGATTAAAATCGCCGTTAAAAATAGCCGGTAAGTTTTCGATAAACCGATGCGCCGCATAAGGCACCAGTTTATTCAACGTATTAACCCGTAAATACATAAAGAACTGATCTTCAGTGCTGCGGCTCAGTGAATTTGCGCGCGATTTCTCCCACGCGTTTTCTACAACCTGGGCGAACAACGATCCTTTTTCATGAGTGCCCCACGCGTCATACAGATGCTGATACAATTGCTCCGCGCTGAATATTCGTTTTTCTACCGCATCTTCGAGGTCAGCAACGCAATATGAGATATCATCGGCAGCTTCCATAATCCACGTTAATGGAAAACGATTGTAAGGCGCCAGATCCAATTCTTTACGCAGCCGCGCGATATACTCTTCTTCGGCTAAATAATAACCAGGCTTTTTCATTAAGTAGCTATGGCTGGCAAGCGTCTCTCCCCGCCACCACGCCGGCCGCGTATATTTCAGAATGCAGCCGACCTGGGTCCAGGTCAGGTTCATACGCATCAGCGTATGCACCAGACGGATGCCCTGAGCATTGCCTTCAAAGCAGCACAAATCCTGACGCACCTTACGCCGCAGTTCGTTGAGCACCCCTTCGCCGTCGTGCAGACGCAGCGCGTCAACCTGGCAGCGATCCTGGCTTAACGGCTGGCTGGCGGCATCTTTCGGCGCCAGCCGTTTGCTGAACCAATCGTTAATTGCCGCCTCGCCAAAATGGCCAAATGGCGGATTGCCGATATCGTGCATCAGACAGGCCATCTCCACCACGCTTTCAAACGGGCCGCTCAGTTCATCCAGACCGTAGCATTCCAGCAGCTTTTGCTCTTTCAGGCGGCTTAGCACCTCTTTGGCGATGTAGCGCCCGACCTGCTGGACTTCGAGCGAATGGGTGAGTCGGGTGCGGACCGCCGCGTTACGCTCAAGTGGAAAGACCTGGGTTTTTTGCTGCAGGCGGCGGATGGCCGGTGAATTGATAATGCGCCCGCGATCGCTTTCAAACACCCGCAGGATCTCGCGTTCCGTCTCTACACCCTGCGGCGAACGGTAGCGCCGACGCCAGTGAATCTTGTTGCGAAAATCAATATTTGCCATAGCCTCTCCCGCGCGAGCAATACGCTTCCCCTTAAGCGCATGATAGACTATGCAGCTAATCCTGACACATCGCGAGTAAATCTATGAAAATTGGCATTATTGGCGCCATGGAAGAAGAAGTTACCCTTCTGCGCGACAAAATCGAGAACCGCCAGACTATCTCTATCGGCGGTAGCGAAATCTATACCGGCCAACTTCACGGTACCGAGGTTGCTCTGCTGAAATCCGGCATTGGTAAAGTAGCAGCTGCCATGGGCGCCACCCTGTTGCTGGAGCGCTGCAAGCCGGATGTGATTATCAATACCGGTTCCGCGGGCGGTCTGGCGCCGACGCTGAAAGTCGGCGACATCGTGGTCTCTGACGAAGCGCGTTATCATGATGCCGACGTCACCGCGTTCGGCTACGAATACGGCCAACTACCTGGCTGTCCGGCGGGTTTCAAAGCTGATGACAAACTGATTGCCGCCGCGGAAACCTGCATTAAGGCGCTGAATCTCAACGCCGTTCGTGGGCTGATCGTCAGCGGCGACGCATTCATCAACGGCTCGGTAGGGCTGGCGAAAATCCGCCACAACTTCCCGCAGGCCGTTGCCGTAGAAATGGAAGCGACCGCCATCGCCCACGTCTGCCATAACTTCAGCATTCCCTTTGTGGTGGTGCGCGCAATCTCTGACGTCGCTGACCAGCAGTCGCATCTTAGCTTCGACGAGTTCCTCGCCGTCGCCGCCAAGCAGTCCACCCTGATGGTGGAAAACCTGGTGCAGAACCTGGCGCGTGGCTAAGTCGCTACAGAAGGCGTTAACCGCCCTGCTGTTACTCGCCCCGGCGTGGCTTTTCGCCGCGCCGCGGGTGGTGACGCTCTCCCCGGCCAACACCGAATTGGCCTTTGCTGCCGGCATTACGCCGGTCGGCGTCAGCAGTTATTCCGACTACCCTCCCGCCGCGGCGAAAATCGAACAAGTCGCCAGTTGGCAGGGAATGAACCTTGAACGTATTGTCGCTCTGAAGCCCGATCTGGTACTGGCGTGGCGCGGCGGCAATGCCGAACGTCAGGTGAATCAGCTCAGTTCGCTGGGAATCAAAGTTATCTGGGTTGAAACCGGTTCGATTGAGCAAATCATCCATGCTCTGCAGATGCTAGCGCCGTGGAGCCCACAGCCGGAAACAGCCCGGCAGGCCGCACAGGCGATGCAAGACGATTACCAGGCGCTAAAAGCCCGCTATGCCAACGCGCCGAAAAAACGCGTATTTCTGCAGTTTGGCGCCAACCCGCTGTTCACCAGCAACAGCGCCTCGATCCAGAATCAAGTATTGAGCCTGTGCGGTGGGGAAAATATTTTTGCCGCCAGCCGCGTTCCCTGGCCGCAGGTCAGCCGCGAACAGGTGCTGTCACGGCATCCGCAGGCGATCGTCATCACCGGCGATCCTGATAAAATTCCCGCCGTGGACCGCTATTGGCAAAATCAGCTCACAATTTCGCTCATCGCCTTACATAGCGACTGGTTTGAACGCGCGGGCCCACGTATTATCCTTGCCGCAAAACAACTCTGTACTGCGCTTGAGCAGGTAAAATAACCGCCTGGCAGCAGGCTTTTAGCGGGAACTGACGATGCTTGTCTATTGGCTGGATATTATTGGCACAGCCGTATTTGCTATCTCCGGCGTATTGCTGGCAGGAAAATTACGCATGGACCCTTTCGGCGTGCTGGTATTAGGCGTGGTTACCGCCGTGGGCGGCGGGACTATCCGCGATATGGCGCTGGCCAATGGCCCGGTGTTCTGGGTAAAGGATCCGACCGATCTGGTGGTAGCGATGGTCACCAGTATGTTAACGATTCTACTGGTCCGCCAGCCACGGCGCATGCCGAAATGGGTACTGCCGGTGCTGGATGCCGTCGGCCTGGCGGTGTTTGTCGGCATCGGCGTGAATAAAGCCTTTATTGCCCATACCGGCCCGCTGGTAGCTATCTGCATGGGCGTGGTCACCGGCGTCGGCGGCGGGATTATCCGCGACGTGCTGGCGCGAGAAGTTCCGATGATTCTGCGCACCGAAATCTATGCCACCGCCTGCATTGTCGGCGGTATCGTGCACGCGACGGCACACTATACCTTTCAACTGTCGCTGGAAAACTCGGCGATGTTAGGCATGGTGGTGACGCTGGGGATACGCCTGGCGGCGATTCGCTGGCACCTGAAGCTACCGACCTTTGCGTTGGATGATAACGGACGTTCATAAAAACAAAACGGTAACCTTGAGGTTACCGTTTTTCGTGTTTGCCGCTCTCTTTGTGGGAGAGAGCTGGATTCGCTTGCGTTAAACGCTGAACGAGGAGCCGCAGCCGCAGGTGCTTTTCGCGTTCGGGTTAGTCACGATGAAACGTGAACCTTCCAGGCCTTCGGTATAGTCGACGGCGCCGCCAACCAGATACTGCAGGCTCATCGGGTCAACCACCAGGCCGACGCCCTGTTTCTCGATGGTCATATCGCCTTCGTTGATCTGATCGTCAAAGGTGAAGCCATACTGGAAACCGCTGCAACCGCCGCCGGTGATGTACACGCGCAGTTTCAGGTTCGGATTATCTTCATCCGCAATCAGATGTTTTACTTTATTCGCTGCGGCTTCGGTAAATTCCAGCGGCAACGCTACGTCATCACTCATTTTTTGCTCCCATTGATACTTCCGGCCGATTAAAGAATAACCGGACCTTTTGAGCCATTATCTAATACCCTGGTAAATCGTTCAAGTATTCTCCCGGGGTACCTGCTGCGCTTTCGCCGCCTCTTCGGCCTTCTGTTTCGCCAGGGTACGCTGCAGAATGGTCGAATACAAAGGCTTACCTCCGAGGAACTGCGCCAATAGTGTTGCCCCAAGGCAGGTAATAATCATTGGCAAAATGAGCTGATAGTTATCGGTCATCTCCAGCACCAGCACAATTCCGGTGAGCGGCGCGCGTACCGAAGCCGCCAGCAACGCCCCCATCCCGGCGATAGCGAAGGTACCGGCATCCAGATGATAGGATGGAAACAGCGGGATGGCAGCCATGCCGAATGCCGTTCCCAGCAGCGTCCCCAGCGCCAGCATCGGGGCGAAAATCCCTCCCGGCGCGCCGGAAGAGAAGCACAGCAGCGTGGTAATGACGCGAGCAATAAAGATGAACAGCAGCAGCCCAACCGAGAAGTTACCGGCAGCAGCGATCGGGATAAGGTTAAAACCGCCGCCTACCGCCGTTGGCTGCATCAGACCCAGCAGGCCGCAAAGGCCGCCGATAAGCCCGCCAATCAACACCCATTTTTTGATATTGCCGCCGTGGAAGCCCTGGAACATATCCTGCGTCCGCAGCACCAGAGCATTAAACAATGGCCCGAAACAGCCAAAGATCATGCCCAGCACCAGATACAGCCACAGGGTATTCACCGGCGCATTGCTTAACTTGCCGACTTCGATAATCGCCCCTTCGCCGTTAAAAATACGAAACACGATGCTCGACATGATCACGCCGGTAAACACGGCTTTAATCGAAATCAGATTGTAGCGGAACTGCGGGCGCATCTCTTCGATGATAAAAAGGATGCCCGCCAGCGGCGCGTTGAAGGCCGCGGAGAGGCCTGATGCCGCGCCGGTGGCCAACAGCGTGTGCCGCGCTTCCGGGCTGCGCAGACGAAACACATCCACCACCATACGCCCGATATTGCCGCCAAGCTGCACCATCGGCCCTTCGCGCCCCAGCACCATCCCGGCGCCCAGCGTCCCCATACCACCGATGAATTTTACCGGTAGCACGCGCCACCAGCGTACCGGGCGCAACTCTTCCAGCGCGCCTTCGATTTCCGGGATCCCGGAACCGCCGGCCTCCGGCGCAAAGCGGCGCACCAGAAAATAGCCAACCATCGCCAGCAGCCCCGACAGAATGAAGGCCAGCGGCCAGACGAGGTACCAGTGGTCCGCCACCTGCACCAGGGCGCCAATTCGCTGGTTCTGTACCCAGTTCACGCTCTTTTCAAACGCCACGCCCACCAGCCCGGCCAGCGTGCCGACCACCGCCGCCATCAACAATACCGCCAGCGGCGTTTTGTCGCGTTGAATCAAACGGCGGACCGCATCGCTACGGCGCACGCGAACAAACTGATGTGCTTCAAAAGAGGGAGTTTCTGCTTTCATGCCATTATCATTTATTGGTAATACAAATGAGAAGAGAGGCATTCTAGCCGCCTCCGCGCCGCGCGTCGCCAAAAAATTGTTTCGTCCGCTTAATGTTTCAATTGGGCAAAACTTTCATAACCTTCATGGAATAACTTAGAATAGCCCGATAACTTTATTCACGAACCAGGATCCTGGCCATGAGCAAATCTGAAAATCTGTATAACGCCGCCCGCGAACTTATCCCCGGCGGCGTCAACTCGCCGGTCCGCGCCTTTACTGGCGTCGGCGGCACCCCGCTGTTTATTGAACGTGCGGATGGCGCCTACCTGTACGATGTCGATGGTAAAGCTTATATCGATTATGTCGGTTCCTGGGGCCCAATGGTGCTGGGTCACAACCATCCGGCCATTCGTAACGCGGTGATTGAAGCGGCAGAGCGCGGGTTAAGCTTCGGCGCGCCAACCGAAATGGAAGTCAAAATGGCGGAACTGGTTACTGAACTGGTGCCGACCATGGATATGGTGCGCATGGTAAACTCCGGCACCGAAGCCACCATGAGCGCTATTCGCCTGGCGCGCGGCTTCACCGGCCGCGACAAAATCATCAAGTTCGAAGGATGCTACCACGGCCATGCCGACTGCCTGCTGGTGAAAGCCGGCTCCGGCGCGCTGACTCTCGGCCAGCCGAACTCGCCGGGCGTACCGGCGGATTTCGCTAAGCATACTCTGACCTGTACCTATAACGATCTTGCCTCGGTACGCGCGGCGTTTGAACAGTATCCGCAGGATATCGCCTGTATCATCGTCGAACCGGTGGCCGGCAATATGAACTGCATTCCGCCGCAGCCGGAGTTCCTGCCGGGCCTGCGCGCGCTGTGCGACGAGTTTGGCGCGTTGCTGATAATTGACGAAGTGATGACCGGCTTCCGCGTCGCGCTGGCGGGCGCCCAATCTTATTACGGCGTGGAGCCGGATCTGACCTGTCTGGGTAAAATCATCGGCGGCGGTATGCCGGTGGGCGCTTTCGGCGGTCGCCGCGAGGTCATGGACGCGCTGGCGCCGACCGGTCCGGTATACCAGGCCGGTACGCTGTCAGGCAACCCTATCGCCATGGCCGCAGGCTTCGCCTGCTTAAGCGAAGTGGCGCAGCCGGGCGTGCATGAAACCCTGACCGAGCTGACCAATCAACTGGCGGATGGCCTATTGAACGCGGCGCGCGAAACCGGGATCCCGCTGGTGGTGAATAATGTTGGCGGCATGTTCGGTATCTTCTTTACCGAAGCCGAAACCGTCACCTGCTATCAGGATGTGGTGAAGTGCGATGTTGAACGTTTCAAGCGTTTCTTCCACCTGATGCTGGAAGAAGGGGTTTACCTCGCCCCGTCGGCGTTTGAAGCCGGCTTTATGTCCATCGCCCATAGCGAAGCGGATATCAACAACACTATCGATGCCGCGCGTCGGGTGTTTGCCAAACTGTAAGGTACTTGAATGCCTGGTGGCGCAGGGATTTTCCCGGAGGCGGCGCATTGCGCCTTATCCGGGCTAGCAAATCGAGCAGCGCTGTAGCCCCGGTAAGCGCTAGCGCTACCGGGGATTTTCCCCGGAGGCGGCGCCTTGTCCGGGCTACTAAATCGCACAACACTGTAGCCCCGGTAAGCGCTAGCGCCACCGGGGATGTTGAGGCTATCGGGATCGTTAGCGGCTCTGCTTTCTCAGCAAATAGATAAAATACGGCGCGCCGATAAACGTCGACAATAGACCTGCCGGGATTTGGTAGGGGAACATTATCATTCGCCCGCACCAGTCGGCGAACATCAGCAGCATCCCGCCAATCAGCCCGGAAATGACCATATGCGGCATCGTCCGGCGAAAGCCCATCATCCTCGCAATGTGCGGCGCCATCAGGCCAACAAAACTTAACGGCCCAACGGTTAGCGTCGCCGTTGCCGTCAGGCTCGCCGCCAGCAGCAGCAACCCAATACGCGATGGCGTCAATGCCATCCCTACCGCTCGCGCCGCCTCGCCGCCGAGCGGCAGGATGGTCAGCCAGCGGCGACAGAGCGGCGCCAGCGCCAATAGCGCCAGCATTACCACGCCGCTACGCAGCACCATCTCAGGCGTCGCGCTATAGGTCGAACCGGACATCCACGTCAGGATCTGCGCCATTCGCGGATCGCCGCTGGCCTGTAGCATCATCAATAGCATGGTGAAGGCGGTACTTAGCGCCATCCCCGCCAGCAGCATCCGGTGCGGCGAGAATCCGCCGCGCCCGGCGGCGACCAGGATGACCAGCAGCGTCGCCGCCGCGCCAAGACTGCCGGCTGGCAGCAGCCAGACAAAAGCATTGCCCGGCACGAAGAACAGCATCAACACCACGCCGAACGCCGCGCCAGAGCTGATACCCAGCACTTCCGGGCTGGCCATCGGGTTACCGGTCAGGCGTTGAATGATACACCCCGCGACGGCCAGCATCACCCCGGCAAACAGCGCCGAGAATACCCGCGGCCAGCGCCAGGGCATCAATTGCTCCAGCAGATCGCCGCTGGCCCATTGCCACCCCTGCGCATCGCGGCCAAAGGTCAGCGCGGCGGTTACCGCCAACAACATCAGCGCCAGTCCGCCCAGCGCGAACCACTGCACGTTGCGGCGCTCAATCAGCGCTTTATCGCCGCCATTCATCACCGGCGCGCTGATGCTACGCAGCCGCGGCAGCAGCCACAGTAATAAAGGCGCGCCAATCAGCGCGGTGACTGACCCGGTAGACACTTCTCGCCATATCCGGCTGAGCCAGAGAATAATTTGGTCGGAAAGCCACAGGATCAGCGCGCCAAGCAGCGCCGCCAGCACCAGCCGCGATAGCAGGCGGCGGGCGCCGAGCATTTTCGCCAGTAGCGGCGCGAACAGACCGATAAAGCCGATAATACCGACCGCGTTGACCAGCAGCGCGCTTATTACTATCGCCAGGGTCAAGACGCCAAGGCGCGCCAGAGAGAGCGCCAGCCCGAGATTCCGCGCCACGCCATCATCCAGCCCCATCAACGTTAACGGGCGTAACAACAGCAGCGTCAACATCGCGCCGCCAAGCAGCTGCGGCCACAGGCGCTGCGCCACGCTCCAGTCGGTCTGCGTCAGCGTACCGGTACTCCACAGGAACATGCTTTGCAGCTGGTCGTGATGGAAAATCACCATCAGTTGATTGACCGCGCCGCAATAGAGACTCACCACCAGACCGGCCAGAATCAGCGTCACCGGCGACAGACGTTTGCCCCACGAAACGCCGAACACCAGCGCGCCGACCAGACAAGCGCCAGCCAGCGCGGCAAACTGCGACGCCAGCACACCGGGGATCGCCCATAGCGTCGTCACCGTCATTCCGAGCTGCGCGCCGGTGGCGACGCCGAGCGTGGTCGGCTCCGCCAGCGGGTTACGCAGTACCTGCTGGAACAGTACGCCAACGAGCCCCAGTCCGGCGCCGACCAGCAGCGATACTGCCAGCCTCGGCAGCAGGCTGTAATGGAACAGCATCTGGGCGATATTATCGCTATCCGGCTGCCACAGTGCCTGATGCCACTGCGCGTAAGGTAAAGCCACCTGAAGGTTGACGATGCTCAGCGCGAAAGCGGTAACCAGCAGTACGGCCAGCAGGATCATAGCTAACGGCGAGAAACGTGCGTTCATACTGCCCTCCCCTGCGTATCAGCCAGTACGCGAGCGAAATGCATCGCCGACAGCGTCGCGCCATAGAACCACACCGCCGGAAGACGCTGGAAACGCCCCGCACGCACGAAAGGCATCGCCTGCCACAGCGGGGTCGCCATCAGTTGGGCCATCTCCCGATCGTTACCATGATCGAAACAGATGACATCGGCTTCTTTAAATTCCGCCAGCCGATCGATGCCTACGGTGATACTGCCCCAGAATGCCGCTTCGCCGTGCCAGGCGTTTTTGATGCCAAAGCGATCGAGCACTTCCTGGAACAGGCAGTTCTCACCGAATACCAGTACATGGCGAGCATCAAGTAGCGAAATCATCAGCAGCGGACGATCGTCACGGTCGACAAATCGTGGACGCAGGCTTTCCATCAACGCGTCGAACTCCGCCAGATGGCGCTTCGCCTGCTGTTGCTTACCCAGCAGGTCGGCCATTTCCTGCAGCGAACGCTGGGCCATCGCCAGCGGCCGTTTGCCGTCGCTGAAGGTGAAACCGCGACCGGGCGCGATACGCGCCAGCTTTTCCGGCGACGGGCCATAGCCTGCCGACCAGACGATAAACGACGGTTTCATCTGCGTCAGCAGCTCAAGATTGGGTTCAGTGCGCAGGCCGACATCAATCACCGAGGCGGGCAACGCCGGTTCATTCACCCACAGGTTATAGTTGGGAATATCGGCCACGCCGTAGGGCGTAACGCCGAGCGCCAGCAGCAGTTCGGCCGGCAGCCACTCCAGCGCGACGACGCGCTGCGGATCAACGTTCGCCGCCTGCGCGCCGCGCATCTGCCACAGCAGCGGCGACAGCGCCATTGCCGTCAACAGGCGTCGACGTGAGAAGAAGTTCGAATTTTCCATCAATAGACAAAACTTACCGGCGCTGCGCCCGCCGGGTGCGGCAGGATCCCCATCGGGATGCCGTAGATTTGCTCCAGCGTTTCGCTGCGCATCAGCTCCGCGGGCGTCCCCTGGGCGATCATTTCGCCGCCGCGCAGCGCGACCAGATAATCGCAATAACGGGCGGCCATATTAATATCGTGCAGGACCGCGATCACCGTCAGGCCACGCTGCTGGCTGAGACGATGCACCAGCGCCAGCACATCGACCTGATGGGCGATATCCAGCGCCGACGTCGGTTCATCGAGCAGCAAACAGCGGCTATCCTGCGCCACCAGCATGGCGATCCACGCGCGCTGGCGTTCGCCGCCGGAAAGACTGTCCACCAGCCGATGCGCCAGCGGTTTCAGCCCCACCAGCGCAATGGCCTCTTCTACTTTTTCGCGATCCGCCGCGCCGAAGCGCCCCAGCGCGCCGTGCCACGGATAGCGGCCAATCGCCACCAGTTCGCGCACCGTCATCCCTTCCGCCGCCGGCAGCTGCTGCGGCAGATAGGCCACTTTGCGGGCAAACGCCTTACTGCTCCAGCTGTCCAGCGGCTGGCCGTCAAGTAGCACATCGCCCTCGGAAGGGGGCTGATGGCGGCCAAGCATTTTCAGTAACGTGGATTTGCCGGAACCGTTATGGCCTATCAGGCCAGTGACTTTTCCTGCCGGGAAGGTCAACGAAAGGGGATGAAGCAGCGTGCGGCCAGGCACGCGAAAGGTCACGCGATTTAACGCAAACGTCGTTTCAGAGTGCGGAGTCTGTTCCTGCATAGCAACAACCTGATATTGGGCGCGGCGAACCGCGCCCGTGAGTAGTTAGAAGCGGAAGGTTGCGGTAGCAACAACCTGACGTTCTGCGCCCCAGAAACAACCATATGTTTCAAAGCAGCTGGCAACATATTCACGATCGAGCAAATTATTAACGTTCACCGCGATATTTGAACCAGCCATACCAAAGCGCGCCAGATCATATTTGACAACAGCATCCATCACCGCAGCACTTCCTACCTTAAAGGTATTTGCTGGATCTCCATAACTGGAGCCGATAAAACGACCACCAGTACCAAGGGTTAAGCCAGACAAGGGCCCATCGTAGAAGGTGTAATCCCCCCACAACGAAGCCATGTGTTTAGGTACTTGAACAACCGTATTTCCTTTCAGATTAGTATCTTTGGTATAGATAGCATCCGTGTAGGTATATGAAGCGGTCATATTGATATTGGCATTCAAAGCCGCTTTCGCCTCTAGCTCAACACCCCGAGAACGAATTTCACCTGCCGGAACCTGATTAAGTGCATTGTTAGGATCCGCCATCAATGTATCTGACTTAGTTAGCTGGTAAACGGCACCAGTAACAACAACGGGCATATCTTTCGGCACATATTTCACCCCCGCTTCGTACTGCTCACCTTTAGAAGGCTCATAGGCAACACGTGGAGTACTATACAAGCTAAAAGCATTCGGTTCGAAGGACTGGCTGTAACTAACGTACGGAGATATTCCGTTATCAAACAGATAGTTGATTCCCCCACGCCAGGTAAATTGGTGGTCATTACGCTCAATATAACCATTGTCACTACGTACGGTGGTCGCTTGTTTAGACCAATCGTAGCGCCCGCCCAACGTCAAAACCCATTTATTCCACTCGGCTTGGTCCTGAAGATAAATCCCTGTCTGCTTACTTTCATTCATTTGATAAGGAACAGCATCACCAAAATCAACGCTGCTCATAGACGGTAAATTATTAAGATCAAGTGACGGTGCATTACCAAACAGGGCACTAATATCGTTACGCATACGCATATAGTCGACACCAGTCAGCAAAATATGATCGACGTTTCCTGTTGAAAAATTGCTTTGCAGCTGGGTATCAACACTAAAATTCTGTAAACGCTCGTTATCAACGACTGTACCTCGTCCTAAATAATGAGCCTGCTGCTCTGGAGTCAGTGATTGGCAATAGGAGTTGAAGGCATTCATACTGTTGTTGCACAGCCCGGTACCATAGGCGCTTTTCTGCGCAACCTTCATTTCAGAGAAACGTAAATTCTGGCGTACTGTGAAGGTATCGTTAAAACCATGCTCGAAACTATAACCCACCATCTTTTGATTACGTGAATAGGTATTATTAGTCGCGCCTTCGTTAAAGCTGGTTGGTAGATGGCCGCCATTAGGGAGTGGCTGAACAGTACCTTCTTTCGGCAACCAACCGTAATAACCCGTTTCCGGCTCATTTTGGAAATAGGATAAGAAAGTAAAGTTCGTCTTATCGTCAGGACGCCATGAAAAAGAAGGCGCTATCGCATAGCGCTGCTGCTCCGCATTCTGTTGCTGTTCATTATTAGAGCGAGCAACCCCCGTCAAACGGTACGAAAACACACCATCCTCATCCAGTGCGTCACTAAAATCAAAACCTGTCTGGAACAGGTTATCTGTTCCCATCTTAAACTGAACTTCTTTTAGTGGCTCAGTCGTAGGCCGTTTACTAACCATACTGACAATGCCACCGGGATTACTTTTCCCATAAAGTACCGATGTTGGCCCGCGCATTACCTCAACGCGCTCCAGCATGTACGGATCAACGACAGCATCGTTGTAAAAATCGCCTTGTAACTTCAACCCGTCTAGATAGTTATTCTGGTTCAAGCCTACTGACGAGAACCCCCGGATGATAACAAAATCATAAGTGTTCGATGCACCCCGGCTGCTAACCGTCACCCCAGGCGTATATCCAAGTGCTTCCTTAACGGATTGGAATTGATGCATTTGCATCTCTTCATTTGTCACCACGGAGATAGATTGCGGCGTTTTTTCAATGGGAGTATCGGTTTTGGTCGCCGTGGCGGAACGCTTCGCCGCGATAGTCGGGGCCGGCCCCCAGGCGCTTTCCTGGCTGGCGGGCGCCGCGGTAACGACGAGGGTTTCTTCTTTCGGTTGTTCCGCAGCCTGTGCATAAACAGACATGCCGCTAACCGCCGTGGCTACTACGACTGCGATTTTACGCAGCGAGTGATTTGGCTGAGCAGTTTTAAGACGCGCCATTGGTATATCTCTGATGAAAGTGAATGATAACGTAAACGAGAATTATTATTATGACGGGTGACATAATAGGCGAAACGCGGAATCTAAGGCAAGCGCTATGCCGGGCAGGAAGCGCCAAGGGATTAATAAATAACCAGACGGTTATTAAGGAGTTATCACGGTGTTACGCAGATGCCTGCAATAAAAAAGCCCCCTAATACCTTCGTATTAAGGGGCTGTTCAGACGTTCGGCTTAAACGGTTTTAGTTGCCGCCAAACATATCTTTAATCCAACCGGCAACGCCATCGCTCTTCTCCTGCTTCGCAGGTTGCTGTTGTTGCTGCTGCGGTTGGTTAGCAGGCTGCTGCTGCCCGGACTGGTTGAACGGGTTATTGGCTTCCTGTTGTTGCTGCTGCTGTTGCTGCAGGGCTTCGCCCTGACGGCACAGCGCATCCGGCGAGGTGGTCCACACCGGCAGCGTACGCATACCGCCGCTGCACTGGAAGTAACCATTGCTGTCCACGCCCATATCCACCACGTCTTCCGGCGGCGTCAGCGCCAGCGGCGTCGGGGTCTGGTTAGCCAGGTAGCGCTGATAAATCGACATCGCGCCGCTGGCCCCGTACAGCTTGGTCGGCTGGTTGTTATCGCGGCCAACCCAGGTAATCGTCACCTGGCTGCCATCGATACCGGCAAACCAGGTATCCACGTTGTTGTTGGTGGTCCCGGTTTTACCCGCCAGATGCAGGCCAGGATATTTGGCGCCAAGCTGACGGCCGGTACCGCGCTGCACCACCTGCTGCATGGTCCACAGGGTCATATAGGCCGCCTGCGCCGGAACGGCGCGTTCCGCCTGCGGGTAGCTCTGGTACAGCACCGTACCATCTTCAGCAATCACGGAACGCAGCGCCGACAGCGTCGCGCGGTTACCGCCGCTGGCGATGGTCTGGAATGCCTGCGCCACTTCGATTGGCGTCAGGTTAAGGGCGCCAAGGATCATCGCTGGAACCGCATTCAACTGGTCCTTCGGCACGCCCAGCTTCTGCCAGGTATCGGTGATCGCCGGCAGCCCCAGCGACATCCCGAGGTTAACCGTCGGCACGTTCATCGAACGGGTCAGGGCATCCACCAGCATCACCTGACCGCTAAAGCGGCGATCGTCGTTCTGCGGCGACCAGGTCTGGCCGTTCGACAAGCGAATCGTCACCGGCGCATCGGCAATCCATGTATTCAGGCGATACTGGTTCGGCTGGCTCAGCGCGGTCAGATAAGTGGCCGGTTTTGCCAACGAACCAATCGAACGACGCGCCTGCATCGCGCGGTTGTAGCCGGCAAATTGCGGCTCCGCGCCGCCGACCATCGCCCGGACTTCACCGGTAAAGCGATCGACCACCACCATGGCGGTTTCCAGATCCGGCAGCTTACGCTGTTTCTTCAGCACCGGGATCCCTTCAATGGCCGCTTTTTCCGCCGCATCCTGAGCCACCGGGTCAAAGGTGGTAAAGATCTTCACGCCGGAGAGATCTTTCACTTTATCGCCCAGTTTCGCCTGCAGTTCCTGGCGCACCATCTGCATGAACGCCGGCTGCGGTGAAATCACCCCGCCGCGCGGCTGCACGCCCAGCGGACGCGCGCTCAGCATATCGTACAGCTCCTGGTCGATAATATTCTGCTGCTGCAGCAGACGCAGCACCAGGTTACGCCGCTCCAGCGCCAGTTTCGGGTTACGCCACGGGTTATAGATTGACGCCCCTTTGACCATTCCGACCAGCAGCGCCTGCTGATCGAGGCTCAGCTCTTCTACCGGGCGGCCAAAGTAGTACAGGCTCGCCAGCGGGAAGCCGCGGATTTCATTATCGCCGCTCTGACCGAGGTACACCTCGTTCATGTACAGCTCAAGGATACGATCCTTGCTGTAACGGGCGTCAACAATCAGCGCCATATAGGCTTCGTTGGCCTTACGCCAGTAGGAGCGCTCGCTGGACAGGAACAGGTTCTTCACCAGCTGCTGGGTCAGGGTACTCGCCCCCTGCACCGTACGCCCCGCCGTCAGGTTCGCCAGCACCGCGCGGCCCATTGAGTACAGGCTGATGCCGTCATGCTCATAGAAGTGGCGGTCTTCGGTCGCCAGCAGGGTATCCACCAGCAGATCCGGGAAACCGCTGCGCTTCACGAACAGGCGCTGCTCGCCGTTCGCCGACTGCAGCATGGTGATCAGGCGCGGGTCGAGACGGAAGAAACCGAACTGACGGTTGTTATCCATATTCTCGATGGTATCCAGATGATCGCCATCGAAGGTCAGACGCGCGCGCACCTGCCCCTCTTTGCTATCCGGGAAATCGAACGGACGGCGGATCATCTCGATACTGTTAGCCTGTACGGTGTATTCGCCAGGACGCGTCATTGCGCTGACCTGACGGTACTGGGTCGCATTAAGCAGGCGCACCATCTCGTTTTTGCTGATCTGCATATCCGGCTCAAGGTTGACCATCCGGCCATACACTGCCGCCGGCAGTTCCCAGACTTTACCGTCAATACGGCTGCGAATTTTCTGGTCGAGGTAGACGCCATAGGCGGCAATAATTACCGCAAAGACAATCCCCAGCTTAACCAGCAGCCACAGCCAGCTGCGCTTACGACGAGGCTTGTTGCCTTTGCCCTTTCCTTTCTTCGGCATTGGTCGTTCATCCTCATAATCGTCATCGTAATCATCGTCGTAGTCCTCTTCCCGGACCCGGCGACGGGTGACTTTTTGTTTTGCCGGGCGTGAAGGTCTCCCTTTACGTCCGATAGGCTCGCGGTCATCTCCCGCCATGCTTTTTCTCCGCAACTTTCAGGCGTAAAGGCCTGATTCTCAATACTTCCCCCTGCAGGAGGAAGAAGATATCTCTCAATTTCACACCCGCCGCGCTGCCGCGGCCGACGTCTTTCATATCATCTTCGAAGAATAATTCATTAAACAAATCATATAATTATCTGTTTAAGCTGAAGAATATCTCCGGACATAGCACGAATTGTCCAGGCCACAGAGAATAGCACTAATCCGCGCCATTCTTAACCAGCATTTTACAACCGTAAAACGCGATAAACGGTAAAATATGATGTTTTTTAATAACATAAATATTGCACCGCGTGACTGCGGCCAGCGATTTTCGGAACCACGCCCACAGCAAGGGCGCGGCGCCTCAGGAGTATTTTTTCGTCCGCCGGGTCGGCGCGGTATTCGCCGGGTCATCCGGCCAGACATGTTTCGGATAGCGCCCTTTCATCTCTTTTTGCACCTCGCGGTATGCCCCCTGCCAGAAGGCGCTTAAATCCCGGGTAATTTGTAATGGTCGCTGCGCCGGCGAAAGTAACTCCAGCACCAGGGGCACCCGCCCTTCGGCAATGCGCGGCGTCGCCGCCTCGCCGAACATCTCCTGCATCCGTACCGCCAGCGCCGGCGGGTTATCTTCATGATAGCGAATGGCGATACGGCTGCCGGTCGGCACCGTGTAATGGGTCGGCAGCTCGCTATCCAGCTTCTGGCGTAACGTCCACGGCAGCCAGTTTTGCAGCGCCTGCCGCAGGTCTACCGCCTTGAGCGACCGAAGCGAATGCACCCCGGTCATCTGCGGCAACAGCCACGCCTCCAGCGAAGCTAACAGCGATGCGTCATCAACGGCGGGCCAGTCCGCTTCCGGCAGCCACTGCGCGGCGCAGTGCAGCCGCAGGCGCAGTTGTTCAGCCTCCGGCGTCCAGTTCAATACCCCGAGCCCCTTATCGCGAATACCGTTGAGCATTGCCTGATGCAGCTCCGCTTCCGACGGTTTCGCCAACGGCTGAGTTTTTATCACCAGCTGGCCAATGCAGCTACGCCGCCAGGCTTTTAGCGTCCCCTGCGCTTCATCCCACTCCACGGTATCGGAGCGTTGTATCAGCTCAGGACGCTGCGCCACCAGTTGGTCAATATCCAGCGGCAGCGCCAGCAAAATTCGCGCATCGGGCGCCGAACTGCCCTGTAGTAGCAGCGGCGCAATTAGCCATTCGTGACGACCGAGCGCGTCATCGGCATCCAGCATCGCCCCCATGCCGTTAGCCAACTGATAGCGCCCTTCCTGGCCGCGTCGACGGGCGATCCGGTCGGCAAACGCTGGGGCCAGCAACGCCGCCATCCGCTCAGCATCAGGCTGACCGCCGCGGCTGGCCAGTCGCTTCAATAACTGCTGCGCCCGCTGCTGCCAGTTGCCCTGCTGGCGCGCAAACGCGGCGCCTAAGTCACTATTGCCGCCGCGCGGCGGCTCCTCAAGAATAGCGGCGAGTTTCGCCGCCGTCGCCGCATCATCCGCGGAATCGGCCGCTGTCAGCATGGCCGCCAGACGCGGGTCATTACCCAGCATCGCCATTTGGCGCCCGTGAGCCGAAAGGCGTTCGCCCTCCAGCGCCGATAACGCCGTCAACAGACGCCGCGCCGCCGCCAGATTGATCGCCGGCGGTAGATCCAGCCAGCGAAGCTCGGCCGGATCGCGGCAGCCCCACTGCAGCAACTCCAGCAGCAGCCCCGACAGATCGCTTTGCAGAATTTCCGGATCGCTCTGCGCCGCCGCGCGCTCCGCCTGCTCTTTCGCCAGCAGATGCAGGCAGATCCCGGGCTCCAGACGCCCGGCTCGACCGGCGCGCTGGGTCATTGACGCCTGGCTTATCCGCTGGGTGATTAGCCGGGTCAGGCCGGTGCGCGGATCGAAGCGCGCGACCCGTTCCTGAGCGCTGTCGACCACCAGGCGAATGCCTTCGATCGTCAAACTGGTTTCAGCGATATTAGTCGCCAGCACCACTTTGCGCATCCCGGCAGGCGCCGGGAGAATCGCTTTGCGCTGTTCGCTCAGCGGCAGCGCACCGTATAACGGACATAACAGCACATCGCTGGCTACACGCTCGCTCAATTGTTCCTGTACGCGCTGAATTTCGCCAACGCCGGGCAGGAATAACAGCATCGAGCCCTGCTCCTCACGCAGCAGATCCGCGACGGCAATCGCTACCGCTTCGGCAAAACGCTGATGGCTCGCCAGCGGCGCAAAGCGACGTTCAACCGGGAACGCGCGCCCTTCGGAAACCACCACCGGCGCCTCCGGCAACAGACGCTGCAGACGATCGTTATCCAACGTCGCCGACATGATCAGCAACTTGAGATCGTCACGCAGCCCCTGCTGGACGTCCAGCAACAACGCCAGCGCCAAATCCGCCTGCAGGCTACGTTCATGAAATTCATCGAGGATCACTAGCCCCACGCCGGAAAGTTCCGGATCGTGCTGCAAAGTGCGGGTTAAGATCCCTTCGGTGACCACTTCCAGGCGGGTATTTGGCCCTACGCAGCTTTCAGCGCGCATCCGGTAGCCTATCGTTTCTCCCGGTTTTTCTCCCAGTAGCTCCGCCAGACGCTGAGCGACGTTACGTGCCGCCAGCCGCCGCGGCTCCAGCAGAATAATCCGGCCATCAATGTTGCCGTCGGCGAGGATCTGTAATGGCAGCCAGGTTGATTTACCCGCGCCGGTAGGCGCATTAAGCAACACCTGCGGCGCCTGCTGCAGGGCGGAAAGAAGTTCGGGAAGAATTGCGGCAACCGGCAATGAGGACACGAAGGGCTCCGGAGGTTAACATTCGAGGGCAAGCATTGTAGCATCCCCGTAATTCATTACCGAGTCTCTATCATGTCCGAGCCGAAACGGCTGTTTTTCGCTCTTGAACTGCCGAAAGCGATACAGAAACAGATTATTCACTGGCGCGCTGCCCATTTTGCCGACGATGCCGGAAGGCCGGTCGCCGCCGATAACCTGCATCTGACGCTGGCGTTTCTCGGCGACGTCAGCGCTGAAAAACAGCGCGCGCTGTCGGCGATGGCCGGACGCATTCAGCAACCGCCCTTTACCCTGACGCTCGACGATGCCGGCCAGTGGCTGCGTTCGCGCGTAGTCTGGCTCGGTACCCGCCAGCCGCCGCGCGGCATGCTGCAACTGGCAAATATGTTGCGCGCTCAGGCGGCGCGGAGCGGCTGCTATCAAAGCCCGCAGCCGTTTCATCCGCATATCACCCTCCTGCGCGACGCCCGCCACGCGGTGCCGCTCCCGCCGCCGGGTTTTTGCTGGCAGGTGCCGGTCAACGAATTCGTGCTTTATGAGTCCAGCTTTATCCGCGGGCGCACCCGCTACAACGCGCTGGAACGTTATCCATTTACCAGGGAACTCTGATGCTGTTCACTCCGCCTTTGCAGTCCGCCACTTTGATTAAACGTTACAAACGGTTTCTGGCCGATGTCATCACGCCGGAGGGCCAGGCGCTGACGCTGCATTGTCCGAATACCGGCGCCATGACCGGCTGCGCCGCGCCGGGAGATACCGTCTGGTATTCCACTTCCGATAATCCTAAACGCAAATATGCGCATACCTGGGAATTAACTGAAACCCGGCAGGGGGCCGTTATATGCGTTAACACCTTGCGGGCAAATACCCTGGCGAAGGAAGCGGTACTCGCCGGAAATATTCCTGAGCTTGCCGGGTATAACATTCTGAAAAGCGAAGTAAAATATGGTGAAGAAAATAGCCGAATCGACCTTATGTTACAGGCAGAAGACCGCCGTAACTGCTATATTGAAGTGAAATCGGTTACGTTGGCGGAAAAAGAGTACGGTTATTTTCCCGATGCCGTTACCGCACGCGGTCAGAAGCACCTGCGGGAACTCATGAGCGTCGCTGCCGCGGGCCATCGGGCCGTGATTTTATTCGCCGTGCTGCATTCGGCGATAGACCGTTTCTCACCCGCGCATCATATTGATGCCAAATACGCACAGCTGTTGATAGAGGCGCAGGAAAAGGGGGTAGAAATTCTCGCCTGGAAAGCGGAACTTTCTACCAAAATGATGACTCTGAATAAGCCGATCGCCGTGGCGTTAACCCCCGGTAATTAAAAGGCTAAATTGTGTCCGGTTCGCGAGCGCAAATACGCTTTTCTTCACAGCGTTGTCAAGTGTAACGTTTAGATAATTGCTATCCGGAAAAGCATCTGCTATTTATAGCGGCCTGATTTTTCCCCCACATGGGGATCGATAGTGCGTGTTAAGGAGAAGCAACATGCAAGAAGGGCAAAACCGTAAAACATCGTCCCTGAGTATTCTCGCCATCGCTGGGGTGGAGCCGTACCAAGAGAAGCCGGGCGAAGAGTATATGAACGAAGCCCAGCTGGCGCACTTCAAGCGCATTCTTGAAGCATGGCGTAATCAACTCAGGGATGAAGTGGATCGCACCGTAACGCATATGCAGGATGAAGCTGCTAACTTCCCTGACCCGGTCGACCGTGCCGCGCAGGAAGAAGAGTTCAGCCTGGAGCTGCGTAACCGCGACCGCGAACGTAAACTCATCAAGAAGATTGAGAAAACACTGAAAAAAGTCGAAGACGAAGACTTCGGCTTCTGCGAATCCTGTGGCGTGGAGATTGGCATTCGCCGTCTGGAAGCGCGTCCAACAGCTGACCTGTGCATCGACTGCAAGACGCTGGCGGAAATTCGCGAAAAACAGATGGCGGGTTAATTCCCAGCTACCTCACTCTCTGGCGGGAGTTTCTCCCGCCTGATTCCCCTTGTGTTTAACATGACCGATTCAGACTATATAGGGCGCTTTGCTCCCTCACCTTCCGGCGAACTCCACTTCGGCTCATTAATCGCCGCCCTTGGCAGCTATCTACAGGCGCGGGCGAAAGGCGGCATCTGGCGCGTACGCATTGAAGATATCGACCCGCCGCGGGAAGTTCCCGGCGCCGCCGACACCATTTTGCGACAGCTCGATCGCTACGGTCTACACTGGGACGGCGAGGTACTGTGGCAGTCCCAGCGGCACGATGCCTATCGCGAGCGCCTCGCCTGGCTGCGCGATCGGGATCTCTGCTACTACTGCACCTGCACCCGCGCGCGCATTCACAGCGTCGGCGGGATCTACGACGGTCACTGTCGCGATTTGCGCCTTGGCGCCGAAAACGCCGCGTTGCGCCTGCGCCAGACCCGTCCGGTACTGGAATTTTATGACCAGTTGCGCGGGACCCTCGTCGCCGACGAACCGCTGGCGCGGGAAGATTTCATTATCCATCGTCGCGATGGGCTATTCGCCTATAACCTGGCGGTAGTGGTTGACGACCATTTTCAGGGGGTCAGCGAAATCGTCCGCGGCGCCGATCTCATCGAGCCAACGGTACGACAAATTTCGCTGTATCAACACTTTGGCTGGCCTGTACCAGATTACGTACACCTGCCGCTGGCGCTGAATGCCGAAGGTAATAAGCTCTCAAAACAGAACCACGCCCCGGCCCTGCCGGAGGGCGATCCGCGCCCGGAAATTGTGCGGGCATTAACATTTTTGAATCAGGATGTCGTTGAGGATTGGCAAGCCCTGAGTATTGACGATTTACTCAAACAAGCGATAGCCAACTGGCAGCCAGCAAAAATCCAGCATTCTCAAATGGCTCCCGCTGAGCTATGATTAGCCGCTATTTTTGCTCGTCGCCCTTCAGGTTGCCCCTGAATTTGCCGTTTAAATGCAACCTGAAGCCCATAGAGTAATGTTTTATCCGAAGTTCGTCTGACACTACGAGGTGCACCATTTTTACCCGAGTCGCTAATTTTTGCCGCAAGGTGCTAAGCCGTGAAGAGCGCGAGGCAGAGGCTGCCGCCGTCGAACAAACGCATATGACGGTGATCCCGCGTGAACAGCATGCAATTTCCCGCAAAGATATCAGTGAAAACGCGCTCAAGGTGCTCTATCGACTGAACAAGGCGGGCTACGAAGCTTACCTGGTCGGCGGCGGCGTTCGCGACCTGCTGCTGGGCAAGAAACCAAAAGATTTTGACGTCACCACCAGCGCGACCCCGGACCAGGTACGTAAACTGTTCCGCAACTGCCGCCTGGTTGGCCGTCGCTTCCGCCTGGCGCACGTGATGTTCGGGCCGGAAATCATTGAGGTCGCCACCTTCCGCGGCCATCACGAAGGCCACACCAACGACCGCGTCACCTCCCAGCGCGGCCAGAACGGCATGCTGCTGCGCGATAACATCTTCGGCTCTATCGAAGAGGATGCCCAGCGTCGCGACTTCACCATCAATAGCCTTTATTACAGCGTGGCGGATTTCACCGTACGCGACTACGTTGGTGGAATGCGCGATCTGCAGGAAGGGGTGATACGCCTGATTGGCGACCCGGAAACCCGTTACCGTGAGGATCCGGTGCGCATGCTGCGCGCGGTTCGTTTCGCCGCCAAACTGCATATGCGCATCAGCGCCGAAAGCGCCGAGCCAATCCCACGTCTGGCTACCCTGCTGCACGACGTACCGCCGGCGCGTCTGTTTGAAGAAGTGCTGAAACTGCTGCAGGCGGGTTATGGTTATGAAACCTACCAGCTGCTGCGCGAATACAGCCTGTTCCAGCCACTGTTCCCGACGATCACCCGCTACTTCACCGAGCGCGGCGATAGCCCGATGGAACGCATCATCATTCAGGTGCTGAAGAACACCGATAACCGCCTGCATAACGATATGCGCGTTAACCCGGCATTTCTGTTCGCGGTCATGTTCTGGTATCCGCTGCTGGAAATGGCGCAGAAAATCGCGCAGGAGAGCGGGCTGGCCTATTACGACGCCTTCGCGCTGGCAATGAATGACGTGCTGGATGAAGCCTGCCGGACGCTGGCGATCCCTAAACGCATCACCACCCTGGTGCGCGACATCTGGCAGTTGCAGCTTCGTATGTCCCGCCGTCAGGGCAAACGCGCGTGGAAACTCATGGAGCATCCGAAGTTCCGCGCCGCCTATGACCTGCTTGAACTGCGCGCAGGCGCCGAGAACAACCACGAACTGCAGCGTCTGGCCAAATGGTGGGGCGAGTTCCAGGTGGCCGCGCCGCCGGAACAGAAAGATATGCTCAACGACCTCGGCGACGATCCGGCTCCGCGCCGCCGCCATCGCCGCCCGCGTAAACGCGCGCCGCGTCAGGGTAACGCATGACCCTGGTCTATATCGCCATTGGCAGTAATCTCGCCTCGCCGCTCGAACAAGTGAATGCGGCTATCCGCGCGCTGGCCGACATTCCGGACAGCCGCGTGGTGAGCGTATCTTCACTGTACCGTACACCACCGCTGGGGCCACAGGATCAGCCTGACTATCTCAATGCCGCCGTCGCGCTTGAAACCTCGCTCGCGCCAGAAGCGCTGCTCGATCACACTCAGCGCATCGAGCTGCAGCAGGGGCGGGTGCGCAAAGCCGAACGCTGGGGGCCGCGTACGCTGGACCTCGACATCATGCTGTTTGGCGACGCAATCATTAACAGCGAGCGCCTGACGGTGCCGCACTACGATATGAAAAATCGCGGTTTTATGCTCTGGCCACTGTTTGAAATCGCCCCGCAGCTCCACTTCCCCGATGGCCTCGCCCTTCGCGTCGCGCTGGAAAATCTCGGCGCCGAAAAGCCTGCCATCTGGTAACCCCTACTCCCTTTTTTAGCATTTACGGCGATAGTGGTAATCGGTTGCCCAAAATCATTGCCCCCCTGAATGCTGCTGTTAGAATGCCGGTTAATATGACTTTCATCATCAGGAAACGTTATGAAACCGACCACCATTGCCCTGCTGCAGAAATGCAAACAGGAGAAAAAGCGCTTCGCCACTATCACCGCCTACGACTACAGTTTCGCTAAGCTTTTTGCCGACGAAGGCATTAACGTCCTGCTGGTGGGCGATTCGCTGGGGATGACGGTACAGGGACACGATTCCACGCTGCCGGTGACCGTTGACGATATCGCTTACCATACCCGCGCGGTGCGCCGCGGCGCGCCGAACAGCCTGCTGCTCGCCGACCTGCCGTTCATGGCCTACGCCACGCCGGAGCAAACCTTCGAAAATGCCGCCGTAGTGATGCGCGCCGGCGCCAATATGGTCAAACTTGAAGGCGGCGCCTGGCTGGCTGATACCGTCAGGATGCTGGCGGAGCGCGCGGTACCGGTTTGCGGCCACCTCGGCCTGACGCCGCAGTCGGTCAACGTGTTCGGCGGCTATAAAGTTCAGGGCCGCGGCGATGCGGCGCAGGCGCTGTTTGATGACGCGTTAGCCCTGGAAGCGGCCGGCGCGCAGCTGCTGGTGCTGGAGTGCGTACCGGTAGAGCTGGCAAAACGCATCACCGAAGCGCTGACGATCCCGGTTATCGGCATCGGCGCAGGCAACGTGACCGACGGGCAAATTCTGGTGATGCATGACGCTTTCGGGATCACCGGCGGCCATATTCCTAAATTCGCCAAGAATTTCCTCGCAGAAGCGGGCGACATCCGCGCCGCGGTACGGCAGTATATTGCCGAAGTCGAATCCGGGGCCTATCCGGGCGAAGAACATAGTTTCCATTAAGGAGTCTTGTTGTGCTGATAATTGAAACCCTGCCGCTGCTGCGCCAGCATATCCGTCGTTTACGCCAGGAAGGCAAGCGCATTGCGCTGGTTCCCACCATGGGCAACCTGCACGATGGCCATATGAAGCTGGTCGATGAAGCCAAAGCCTGCGCGGATGTCGTGGTGGTCAGTATCTTCGTGAATCCGATGCAATTTGACCGCCAGGACGATCTGGCGCGCTATCCGCGCACCCTGCAGGAGGATTGCGAAAAGCTGAACAAGCGCAAGGTCGACTTTGTCTTTGCTCCGGCGCCGGCGGAAATTTATCCGCAGGGTACTGAAGGACAGACTTTCGTTGACGTTCCTGGCCTGTCGACCATGCTGGAAGGCGCCAGCCGCCCTGGCCACTTCCGCGGCGTCTCGACCATTGTCAGCAAACTGTTCAACCTGGTGCAGCCGGATGTCGCCTGCTTCGGCGAGAAAGATTTCCAGCAGCTGGCGCTGATCCGCAAAATGGTCGCCGATATGGGCTACGACATTGAGATCGTCGGCGTGCCGATCATCCGCGCTAAAGACGGCCTGGCGCTGAGCTCGCGTAACGGTTATCTGACCGCCGAGCAGCGTAAAATCGCCCCCGGTCTGTACAAAGTGCTGAGTACGGTAGCGGGCAAACTTGCCGCAGGCGAGCGTAACCTTGAGGAAATCATTGCCATCGCCGAGCAGGAGCTCAATGAATCAGGTTTTCGTGCCGACGATATCCAGATCCGTGATGCCGACACTCTGCTGGAGCTAACAGAAGCCAGCAAACGCGCGGTGATCCTGATGGCGGCATGGCTGGGCCAGGCGCGCCTGATTGATAACAAAATCGTCGAGCTGGGCCAGTAGCCTGGAACGAAAAATCGGGTTATTTTCTCAAAGCGGATGCCGTGTCCGCTTTGCTACATAAAGGTTGGAAGGTAGAAGTTATGATGCGTAATATGCTGCAGGGCAAGCTCCATCGCGTTAAAGTCACGCAGGCTGACCTGCATTACGAAGGTTCCTGCGCCATTGACCAGGATTTCCTCGAAGCGGCCGGTATTCTGGAAAATGAAGCCATTCATCTGTGGAACGTGACCAACGGTAACCGTTTCTCGACTTATGCGATCGCCGCCGAGCGTGGTTCGAAGATTATCTCCGTCAACGGCGCTGCGGCGCACTGCGCAAGCGTCGGCGATATCCTCATTATCGCCAGCTTCGTGACCATGTCTGACGAAGAAGCCCGCACCTGGCAGCCGAAAGTCGCCTATTTCGAAGGCGATAACGAAATGAAGCGCCAGGCGAAAGCCATTCCGGTGCAGGTTGCCTGATTCTTACGGCGCTGCGCTCAGCCGCAGCGCCAGTTTACCCTTGCGGCTGATTGCTGATAAGCCGCGACATCGTCTCCAGCGAATCGGTACGTAAGATATACAACCGCTTCAGCAGGAACGGATTATCCCCCGGTTTCACCTTCCCTCTCACCGTCGTTACCGCCAGATGAAAACCGGCATCGTTCGCCGCCTTGACCGCCGTGGCGTTATAGCCGCCAAACGGATACGAAAGATACAGCACGTGCGGATTAAACTGACTCAGCGCCCGCCGGGAACGCTCGAAATCAAAGAGAATGTTGTGATAATTCCGGCTGAGCAATATCGGGTGACGGGCGGCATCGACCCGGTGCAGAAAATGGGTATGCGACTGCACATCAAACACGTCCTGAATCTGCCTGAGCTCAGAGATACTCATAAACTGCAGCGATTTCGGATCCCACTTTTGCGGATGACGTTTGATCCGCGACGAGATAATAAACGCCGTCGCGTGGAAGCCGTACTGCTTGAGGATCGGATAAGCGTAGCGATTCACCGACTTGAGGCCATCATCAAAGGTAATCACCACCGAGCGTGCAGGCAGATTAACCTTGTTACGTAAATACCCTTCCAGTTGATACATCGTCAGGGTGGTATAACCCTGGTCACGCAACCAGGTCATCTGGTTACTGAAAGCGCGCACCGAGGTGGTGGTGGAGGTATGGCGAAAACGGCTATTTTCTTCATCACGCAGGATATGGTGATAAGTCAGTAGCGGAATGCCGTTATCCTCCTGCGCATCCAGACTACTCACCCATGCAAGCCTGTTGCCGATACGAATCTGATACCAGGTCTGATTAAGGCGATCTTTCAGCTTGCTGATAATGGGATAGCGCAGGTTATTCGCTAATGTACCAAACGGCGGGCTACCCACTGATGGCGCATCGTATACCGGCGTATCTTTCCAGGTCAGCAGGTTCTGGTTGCTCAATGGCTGGCGTAAATCGCCCAAGCTATCCTCAACCCGTTTTGCGCCCTGCACCGCCCCCAGATGTCCTTTATCAATAAAACCGGTACCGAAGCCGAAATTGAATTCATAATAGTCTGCCGTGGTCGGCACCACGGCAAGGATCTGCCCGGCGCGAACGTTGCCGACGCTCACCACATGGTTGCCGACCTGCGCCCAGATATCGGCATCTTCCGTGACTTGCATATAGCGTGCGGGAACGCCCTGCTGGCTGAGCAGACTGGCGGAAACGCTGGCAGATGCCAGAAAAAGGAACAATGTAATGACTCGGGCAAACATGCGCATCGAACCGGTAAACCTGAATGCCGCCATTGTAACAAAAGCGGCATCAATGCTAATGCCTAATTTCCGAACGTATCATGCAGGAGACGAAAAGGCGGGTTCTTTTGCTGCTGATGCCACAGGCTGCTCACCGTGGGGCCTCCGGCGCTAACGATAGCATTACGGAAGGCGTCACTGCTGAGGGTATAGCGCTGTAAATACATTTCCTCCAGCAATGGATAGCGAATGCCGGAAATGACTTCACAGTGGGTATGTTTGTGACTCATCAGCGCAGCGGCGCGATACGGCGCAGCGCCGGTTTTATCGGTGAGAAAAATCACCCCATCGCCGCAGTCGGTGGCATGCAGCGCGTCGCACATCATGCGGCTCAGCATATTGACGCTCAGATTTCGCCAGTAATTCACCGCCCGACATTGCGCCAGCGGGCCAAACTTTTTATCCAGACGATCCAGCATCTCCTGCGCCAGCTCATCATGACAGGTAATTACCCAACCTAACATCGCCTACCTCCTTAGCAGACAAACAATTTAGCAGGGCAAGCGTTGAGATGGGGTGATGGGTATCAAAAATTACCGCTTAGCGCCCCGCCACAGTGAAATTAGCGGGGCGCTAGCAGAGAGGATTAGCTACGCAGGCCGCGCCCGCGCTGGATCAGATACCAGCACAGAATATAGAAGGCCACGATAAACACTACCAGCACGCCAAAGGTGGTCGCCAGCGGAACGTCATGAATGCCGAGGAAGCCAAAACGGAAGCCGCTAATCATGTAGACGATCGGGTTCAAATGCGACAGCGCCTGCCAGAACGGCGGCAACAGCGTCAGCGAATAGAACACCCCGCCAAGATAGGTCAGCGGTGTCAGCACGAAAGTCGGGATCAGGCTGATGTCGTCGAAGGTTTTCGCAAACACCGCATTGAGCAGGCCTGCCAGCGAGAACAGGATTGCCGTCAAAATCAGCGTCAGGGCGACGAACAACCAGGAATGAACCTGGAACGGGACGAAGAACAGCGAGATAGCCGTAACCAGAATCCCGACGCACAGCCCGCGCGCCACCCCGCCGCCGACGTAACCGGCGATCACCACGTGGGTTGGCACCGGCGCCACCAGCAGTTCCTCAATGTTGCGCTGGAACTTGGCGCTAAAGAACGACGAGGCGACGTTGGCGTAGGCGTTGGTGATCACCGCCATCATAATCAGCCCCGGCACGATAAACTGCATGTAGGTAAAACCGTGCATCTCGCCGATCCGCGAGCCGATCAGATTGCCAAAGATGACGAAATAGAGGGTCATGGTGATCACCGGCGGCACCAGCGTCTGAACCCAGATACGCATAAACCGGTGGATCTCTTTGGTCCAGATGCTTTTCAGCGCGACCCAGTAAAGCTGCATCATGCTGATTCTCCTTTTTTGTCGTGCACCAGCGTGACAAACAGCTCTTCCAGACGGTTGGCCTTGTTACGCATACTTAATACCTGCACGCCCTGGGCGCTTAGCTGGGCGAAAACGCTGTTAATCCCCTGCTCGCGCAGGACTTCAACTTCCAGCGTCGAGGTATCAACCAGCCGGTATTGATATCCATCGAGGGTCGGCAGCGGGCTTTTCGGCGCCAGATCGAGGATAAAGGTTTCCGATTTCAGCTTTGCCAGCAGCGCCTTCATTGAGGTGTTTTCCACCAGCTCGCCGCTCTGGATAATGCCGATATTGCGGCACAACATTTCCGCTTCTTCCAGATAGTGGGTCGTGAGGATAATGGTGGTGCCTTTATCGTTGAGATCTTTGAGGAACCCCCACATCGAGCGACGTAGTTCGATATCAACCCCGGCGGTGGGTTCATCAAGGATGAGCAGCTTCGGCTCATGCATCAGCGCGCGGGCAATCATCAGGCGGCGCTTCATCCCACCGGAGAGCATACGCGCGCGTTCATTGCGCTTTTCCCACAGATCGAGCTGTTTCAGATACTTTTCGCTACGCAAGATCGCTTCTTTACGCTCAACGCCATAGTAACCCGCCTGGTTAACCACGATTTGCTGTACGGTTTCGAACGGGTTGAAGTTGAACTCCTGCGGCACCAGCCCGAGCTGGCGTTTGGCGTTCACCACATCTTTTTCCAGGTCGTAACCAAATACGTTAACCTGACCGGAGGTTTTATTGACCAGCGAACTAATGATGCCGATAGTCGTGGATTTCCCCGCGCCGTTCGGGCCCAGCAGCGCATAAAAGTCGCCGGCTTCAACCTGCAGGTCAATGCCTTTCAGCGCCTGAACCCCGCCGGGATAGGTTTTCTTGAGCTGTTTTAATTCCAGAGCAATGGTCATTAAATATCTCTTCTCGTGTCTTCACATCTAATTTACCCAAATAATTCATGTTGCAGGAAGGCGGCAAATGAGCGAATCCCCAGGAGCTTACATAAGTAAGTGACTGGGGTGAACGAGTGCAGCCAACGCACCTGCAGCATGAAGTATGACGGGTAAAGATTGTTTTCAAAAAGGTGAGCTTACCCTATATTAGCGCAACGCACTTACTTGGTTACAGGCCGTAAACGTCCATGAATGATATAGATACACTCATCAGCAATAATGCACTATGGTCAAAAATGCTGGTGGAAGAGGACCCCGGCTTCTTTGCGAAATTGTCGCAGGCGCAGAAACCGCGTTTTCTGTGGATTGGCTGTTCCGATAGCCGCGTCCCCGCAGAGCGCTTAACCGGCCTGGAACCCGGTGAGTTGTTCGTGCACCGTAACGTTGCCAATCTGGTGATCCACACCGACCTGAACTGTCTGTCGGTGGTGCAATACGCCGTTGACGTGCTGGAAGTCGAACACATTATCATCTGCGGCCACTACGGCTGCGGCGGTGTACAGGCGGCGGTCGAAAACCCGGAATTGGGGCTTATTGATAACTGGCTGCTACACATTCGCGATATCTGGTTTAAACACAGTTCGCTGCTCGGTGAGATGCCGGAAGAGCGGCGTCTGGATACACTTTGCGAACTGAACGTGATGGAGCAGGTATACAACCTGGGACACTCGACGATCATGCAGTCGGCGTGGAAACGTGGACAAAAAGTGACGATCCACGGTTGGGCTTATGGTATTCACGACGGACTACTGCGCGATCTTGATGTCACCGCCGTCAGCCGGGAAACCCTCGAGCAGCGCTATCGCCACGGGATTTCCAATCTCAAGAGCAAGCACGCCAACCATAAATAGCCGCCGCCCTCACCGCCCCGGATAAGGCGCTCGCCCTATCCGGGACCGCAACAATAATTACTCGTCCAGCAGGATCACTTTGCCGACGTACGGCAGATGACGATAGCGCTGAGCGTAGTCGATACCGTAGCCCACCACGAACTCATCCGGAATCGCAAAACCGACAAACTCCACCGGGACGTTCACTTCACGACGGCTTGGTTTATCCAGCAGCGTACAGATAGCCAGCGATTTCGGCTCGCGCAGGCTGAGGATTTCGCGCACTTTAGACAGGGTGTTGCCGGAATCGATGATGTCTTCGACGATCAATACGTCTTTACCGCGAATATCTTCATCCAGGTCTTTAAGGATTTTGACATCGCGGGTGGTGGACATGCCGCTGCCATAGCTGGAGGCGGTCATAAAGTCGACTTCATGCGGCACCTGAACCTCACGGCACAGGTCAGCCATAAACATAAATGAACCGCGCAGCAGACCCACCAGCACCATTTCACTGCCGCTGTCTTTGTAGCGTTCATTAATTTGACGACCCAGTTCGGCGATACGCGCTTTGATCTCGGCTTCCGGGATCATCACTTCTACAGTATGTTTCATTAAGCTAACCATTTGATTCTTAGGATAAATCTTCAAAGCCGTTGCTTTCACATCGACGTTGACCGGCAAGCGATACAGTATACCAGCAAAACGAAATCTTCGGTGCAGTGAATAATAAAGCCATATTTGTGATTCCGATCACAGTTGTTAAATCCTATAATTAATTGCAGTTAAAAAATTAACAACTGAAGAGTGTCTTTCTATGGCAGAAACAAAATCTCAACAATCACGGTTACTTGTCACGCTGACGGCGCTGTTTGCCGCATTCTGTGGCCTGTATCTGTTAATCGGTGGGGTATGGCTGGCCGCTATCGGCGGTTCCTGGTACTACCCTATCGCAGGTCTGGTGATGCTGGCCGTCACCGTTATGCTGTTCCGCGGCAAGCGCGCTGCGCTGTGGCTGTACGCCGCCCTGCTGCTGGCAACCATGATTTGGGGGGTATGGGAAGTCGGTTTCGACTTCTGGGCGCTGACGCCGCGTAGCGACATCCTGGTCTTCTTCGGCATCTGGCTGATTCTGCCATTTGTCTGGCGCCGTCTACCGATCCCTTCCGCCGGCGCCGTTGGCGGTCTGGTTATCGCCCTGCTGATTAGCGGCGGGATCCTGACCTGGGCCGGTTTCAACGACCCGCAGGAAGTGAACGGTACGCTGAGCGCTGACGCGACGCCGGCTGCGCCGATTTCTACCGTCGCCGATAGCGACTGGCCGGCCTATGGCCGCAACCAGGAAGGCCAGCGTTATTCACCGCTGAAGCAAATTAACGCCGATAACGTGAAGAACCTGAAGGAAGCCTGGGTATTCCGCACCGGCGACCTGAAGCAGCCGAACGATCCGGGTGAAATCACTAACGAAGTGACGCCGATTAAAGTTGGCGACATGCTGTATCTGTGTACCGCGCACCAGCGTCTGTTCGCGCTTGACGCGGCCACCGGTAAAGAGAAGTGGCATTTTGACCCGCAGCTGAACGCCGATCCGTCGTTCCAGCACGTGACCTGCCGTGGCGTCTCCTATCATGAAGCCAAAGCAGATAACGCGCCTGCCGACGTCGTCGCCGACTGCCCGCGCCGTATTATTCTGCCGGTCAACGATGGCCGTCTGTTCGCGGTGAACGCCGACAACGGTAAGCTGTGCGAAACCTTTGCCAACAAAGGCATTCTCAACCTGCAAACCAATATGCCGGTAACCACGCCGGGTATGTATGAACCGACGTCGCCGCCGATTATCACCGATAAGACTATCGTCATTGCCGGCGCGGTAACCGATAACTTCTCAACCCGCGAGCCATCAGGCGTTATCCGCGGCTTTGATGTGAATACCGGTAAACTGCTGTGGGCCTTCGACCCGGGCGCGAAAGACCCTAATGCGATCCCGAGCGATGAACATCACTTCACACTCAATTCACCTAACTCCTGGGCGCCTGCCGCCTATGACGCGAAGCTGGATTTAGTCTATCTGCCGATGGGCGTAACCACGCCGGATATCTGGGGCGGCAATCGCACGCCGGAACAGGAACGTTACGCCAGCTCTATCGTGGCGCTGAACGCAACCACCGGGAAACTGGCGTGGAGCTACCAAACCGTACACCACGATCTGTGGGATATGGATATGCCGTCGCAGCCGACGCTGGCCGACATTGATGTGAACGGTAAAACCGTACCGGTGATTTACGCTCCGGCCAAAACCGGTAACATCTTCGTACTAGATCGCCGTAATGGCGAGCTGGTGGTCCCGGCGCCGGAAAAACCGGTTCCGCAAGGTGCGGCAAAAGGCGATTATGTTGCTAAAACCCAGCCGTTCTCCGAGCTGAGCTTCCGTCCGAAGAAAGACCTGACCGGCGCAGATATGTGGGGCGCCACCATGTTTGACCAACTGGTGTGCCGCGTTATCTTCCATCAGATGCGCTATGAAGGTATCTTCACTCCGCCGTCTGAACAGGGCACGCTGGTCTTCCCGGGGAACCTGGGGATGTTTGAATGGGGCGGAATCTCCGTCGATCCAAACCGTCAGGTGGCTATCGCCAACCCGATGGCGCTGCCGTTCGTCTCTAAACTGATCCCACGCGGCCCGGGCAACCCGATGGAACCGCCAAAAGACGCGAAAGGCTCTGGTACCGAGTCCGGCGTTCAGCCGCAGTATGGCGTCCCGTTCGGCGTCACGCTGAACCCGTTCCTGTCGCCGTTTGGCCTGCCGTGTAAACAACCGGCATGGGGTTATATCTCGGCGCTGGATCTGAAGACCAACGAAGTGGTGTGGAAAAAACGCATCGGTACGCCGCAGGATAGTCTGCCGTTCCCGCTGCCTGTCCCGCTGCCATTCAATATGGGTATGCCGATGCTGGGCGGACCGATCTCAACCGCCGGTAACGTGCTGTTTATCGCCGCCACCGCCGATAACTACCTGCGCGCTTACAACATGAGTAATGGTGAAAAACTGTGGCAGGCGCGTCTGCCTGCAGGTGGCCAGGCGACGCCGATGACCTATGAAGTGAATGGCAAGCAGTACGTTGTCATCTCTGCCGGCGGTCATGGCTCGTTCGGTACTAAAATGGGCGACTACATCGTTGCCTATGCGTTACCGGATGACGCGAAATAAAACGCAAAACGGCAACGAAAGTTGCCGTTTTTTTGTTTGCCCCCTCCCCTATGGGAGAGGGCGGCAGGCCGCACAGTCCTAAACGGTGAACCCCAACATCATCCCGGTGTCTTCATGCTCCAGTAGATGACAGTGCGCCATATAGGCAAACTCCCTGGGCGCCTGATGATCGAACTTCACCAGCACTTCACTCACCCCGCCCTCCACTCTTACCGTATCCTTCCAGCCGCGACGATGCGCCGCTGGCGCCTGGCCATTTTCACTCAGAATGCGGAATTGCGTGCCATGAATATGGAAAGGATGCAGCATCATGTCGCCCTTGCCGGAGATCAGCCAGCGCTCGTACTGCCCCCTGGCCGCGGCGAACATCGGCACATTCATATCAAAGGCTTTACCGTTGATACGGTTGGCGTTATGGAAATCGAATCCCTTATCAGATGAAGCGCCATGTCCCATTCCGCCGCCATGGTTCATATTCTTCATCTGACCGTGATTCATATTGCCCATATCGCCATGATCCATCATCATCCCATGGTTCATACCGGACATCGCCTGGTCGCCATATTTCTTCATCAGCGCCTGCATTCCCATCATGTCGAGCATAGGATCCATCGACAGTTGCAGCGTGCGCTGCGTCATTCCCTCCAGTGACGGCAGCGCGGGCATCGCCGCCAAAGTATCGGGTAGCTTACCGGATGCCGGGATCAATAGCGGCTGTATACGGAGCACCGGCTGCGGCTTATCAAATGGCGCAATCGCCATCCCCATCTGGCTCACCGGCAGCGTCAGGAGATCAAATGCCTTTCCGTCGCGGGTATCAATCAATACCTCAAAGCGCTCGCCCATCAGTACCGGCAGTTCGCTCACTTTGACCGGTTCCGCTAACAGGCCGCCGTCGCTTGCTACTACATACATTGGGCGGCGATCGCTGGTAGCGAAATTCAGCGAGCGGGCATTACAACCATTAAGCAGACGCAGGCGCAGCCAACCGCGCGGTGGAGCGTGTTCGGGATACAGCGCGCCGTTAGTCAACAGGGTATCGCCAAACCAGCCAACGGCGGCGCTCATGATATCGAGCTGATAATCTATTTCTCCATTGGCATTGAATCTTTTGTCCTGCACGATCACCGGAATATCATCAATTCCCCACTGCTTCGGCAGCAGTAATTGCCCGCTCTCGACATCTTCAATCAGCACCAAACCCGCCAGCCCCATCGCGACCTGACGGCCGGTTTTACCATGCTGATGGGGATGGAACCAGCAGGTCGCCGCTCGCTGCGTCGGCGTAAAACTCACCGTCCTTGAGGCTCCTGCGGCGATGACGCCCTGCGGGCCGCCATCGACTTCGCCAGGCACTTCCAGCCCATGCCAGTGGACCGTGGTCTCCTCCGCCAGGCGGTTATGAATATCTACCGTCACCGCTTCACCTTGCTTCAGCTTCAACGCAGGCCCAAGGAGGCTGCCGTTATAACCCCAGGTCGTCGCAAGATGCGGGCCAAACTGTGTCTTTCCGGCTTGAATCGTCAGCGTAATGCGATTGCGCGCGTCGGCGGTCAATAAATCCGGGACCGGCAAAGCCGGACGGCCAGCAGCGAATACCGAACGGCTCCAGAGCGGTAAGGCGCTGACCGCGCCAAGCGCGGCGCTTAATTTGATAAACTCACGACGTTGCATTTTCACATCCTTTTATTCTGCTGGTGAATATTTAAGCTTAAACCCTCCCGCAACGGGAAGGTCAAGCAGAAGCTTGTGAATAAAGCTCTGCGTGGTGTAAAGAAGTATGCTAACTTTGATTGTCCGTGTTTCAATGGTAGAAAAAATGAAGACGTTTTTCAGAACAATGCTGTTTGGCAGCCTGCTCGCCCTCTCCGCCAATAGCTATGCATTAAGTGAATCCGAAGCGGAAGATATGGCTGATTTAACGGCGGTATTTGTATTCCTGAAAAACGATTGCGGCTATCAAAATTTGCCAAATACGCAAATTCGCCGCGCGTTGGTCTTTTTTGCCCAGCAAAACCAATGGGACCTCAGCAACTACGACAGCTTTAATATGAAAGCATTAGGTGAGGACAGCTATCGCGATCTCAGCGGTATCAAAATCCCAACAGCCAAAAAATGCAAAGCTCTGGCCCGAGACTCCCTCAGCCTGCTGGCCTATGTGAAGTAAGCCTATCTGCAGCCGCGGCGATGCGGCTGCATCTGTGTATTCACGCCTCCCCCTCTCCACCAGCATTGACGAAATATGAATTCATTAACCGGTATTTATATTTGACGCCCCCTGATACTATTTAGTTTTATTAATTAACCGTTAGCTTAATTTATCAGTAAAAATCACATTCAAGAGCAAACAATTCAACTCGTCATTTATTGCAAAGGCCATCAAGAAAATTAAAATCGCCAGTAACCTCTCTTATTGCAATGGAATGACATTTTGAATATCTCACCTTTTTTTCGCTTACTTCCGTTCGCGTTTATCATGCTAGTTGGCTGCCAGGCACATCGTCAGGCTAACACACCCATAACGCCACCAATCGCCATCGCCACCGATGCGCAACAGAATGAAAAGCTGCGGCTGGCCGCTGAACAGGAGCGGCTTAATGCCTGCCGCCAGGCGTTGGATTCGTTAAAAGAAGTTAATCCGAAAGAAGCCTCAAGACTGGGTAGTGAATTCACCGCCCTGATAGGTGCGGCGTCGCAATATAATTCAGTGCGAACGAAAGTCGCCGATCCAACCCGTCAGGGCATCGATTCCATGTATCAATTTAAATCCATTAAGCTTTGCGCCGATATTGAAAAGTCGCTGATCGATAGTCTGGTCATGCGCGGCGATAATGCGGTGAAGTGACAGGCGCTATGATAATTCGCCTTAATATATTGACGCTGGCCTTCATTTTGCTGGCGTCCTTTTTTATTGGTCATGCGCAAGCGGATGACGGCGCGCCTGCGTTTCTCAACTATGTCCAGCAGCAGGAGAAAAAAGAGAACAAAGAGAAGAAAGAGATACCTCCGGCATCGGAGGTCAGTAAACCCGCCAGGGCCCGCGAGAACAATACGGCAGCACTGCAAAAAAAACTGGCCGCGCAAAAAAGTCTCATCGCCGACAAAGATAAGACCATCCGCCAGCTGCAGGCACAGCTAAAATCACAACCTCCCGCCGTCACGCCAGCGCCGGTAGATAATTCAGCGTTGAATAAAACCATCGCACAGCTTCAGGGCCGGATAACCGCGCTGGACACGGAAAACAAGCGGCTTGTCCAGCAAGCCCGCACCGTCCAGCAGGAAAAAGCCGAGGGCGCAGATAATCTCAAACGCTCTGCCGCCTCTCTGCAGGCGCAAACGGTAAAGCTCAACGCGCTGGAGAGAGACAAGCAGGCCCTGAGCGACAAGCTGGCTGCGGCAATGGCGGAGAAACAGAAACTGAGCGCCGAACTCGCCGCAGTAAAAACCACCACCGCGGCAACCAAATCATCCGCGCTAAACCTCAGTAATGCCCCACAGCAGCAGGCATACTCCGTCGGTGTATCAATAGGGCAAGATGCGCTTAAAACGCTGTCCAGCCAGGCAGCGAAAGGGTTAAATCTGCAACAGGAGACCGTTATTAAGGGCATTAACGATGTTTTTGCCGGTAAGCCGGCGCTGGATGAACAAGCGCGCAATAAGGCGCTTTTCGACCTCTCACAGCGGTTATACAAAAACATTGATAAAATTGAGCAACAAACTCGCCGCGAAGGCAAAACGTATCAGCAGAAATTTGCCGCGCAGAAAGGCGTAGCGCTTAAAGAGGGTATTTACAGCCGCATAGATTACCCCGGCAAAGGTAAGGTCGGTGAAAACGATATCGTCACCGTCGTTATCAAAGAAAGCTTGATCGACGGTACCGTGATAAACGATATGGAAGCCGAAGATAAGGTCTGGTCACAGGCGCTAAGTCAGTATCCCCCGACCTTCCGTGAACCGCTTAAACGCCTGAATAACCATGGCGCCATCACTATCGTGGTTCCACCGGAGCGGGCTTACGGCAGCAAAGGGATCCCTGGAAAAATTCCGCCGGGCGCGACGATGGTGTATACCGTCCGAATTGTTGACGTCAGGCCCAATAGCGATCAACAACCCAAAACACCTGCGCCGAAAACCTCACGCTAGCGAGAGTTCAGCCAAACAGTAGAAGGTTCACTATTCGCCATATCAATCTCTATCTATAGTTGGCTATGATGGGGTGCCCGCTTTGTGGGCACCACAGAAGTTAACAAAGGAGGAGTAAGCCATGGCCGAGAGTAATCAGTGGCATGAGACGCTGCACGACCATTTTGGTCAATATTTTACCGTTGATAACGTGCTGTACCATGAGAAGACCGATCATCAGGATTTAATCATCTTCGAAAATGCGGCATTTGGCCGCGTGATGGCGCTTGATGGCGTGGTGCAAACCACCGAGCGCGATGAGTTTATTTACCATGAAATGATGACCCACGTTCCGCTGCTGGCCCATGGTCACGCAAAGCACGTGCTGATCATCGGCGGCGGCGATGGCGCGATGCTGCGTGAAGTCTCCCGCCACCAACATATCGAAACCATTACCATGGTGGAAATCGACGCCGGAGTGGTATCGTTCTGCCGTCAGTACCTTCCAAACCATAACGCCGGCGCCTATGACGACCCGCGCTTTACGCTGGTGATTGATGACGGCGTGAACTTCGTCAACCAAACGTCACAAACTTTTGATGTCATTATCTCCGACTGTACTGACCCGATCGGCCCCGGTGAGAGCCTGTTTACCTCGGCGTTTTATGCTGGCTGTAAACGTTGCCTGAACCCCGGCGGAATTTTCGTTGCCCAGAACGGCGTAAGCTTCCTGCAGCAGGATGAAGCGGTAGGCAGCCATCGCAAACTCAGCCACTATTTCACCGATGTCAGCTTCTACCAGGCGGCGATCCCGACCTACTATGGCGGTATCATGACCTTTGCCTGGGCGACCGATAATGAAGCCCTGCGTCATTTGTCGACGGAAATTATTCAGGCCCGCTTCCATAGCGCCGGGCTGCAATGCCGTTATTACAATCCGGCAATTCATACCGCGGCTTTCGCGCTACCGCAATACCTGCTGGATGCGCTGACCGCCAGCTAACCTGAAACGAGGAGGTGAACCAAATTGAAAAAGCTTAAGCTGCACGGCTTCAACAACCTGACTAAAAGCCTGAGTTTTTGTATTTACGATATCTGCTACGCTAAAACCGCCGAAGAGCGCGATGGCTATATCGCCTATATCGATGAACTCTATAATGCCAACCGCCTGACGGAAATCCTCTCCGAGACCTGTTCAATCATTGGCGCCAACATACTCAACATCGCACGCCAGGATTATGAACCGCAGGGCGCAAGCGTCACCATTTTGGTTAGCGAAGAGCCTATCGATCCGCAGCTTATCGATCAGAGCGAGCATCCGGGCCCGCTGCCTGAGACCGTGGTCGCACATCTCGATAAAAGCCACATCTGCGTGCATACCTATCCGGAAAGCCATCCGGAAGGCGGTCTGTGCACCTTCCGCGCCGATATTGAAGTCTCCACCTGTGGAGTGATTTCACCGCTGAAGGCGCTGAACTACCTGATTCACCAGCTGGAATCCGATATCGTAACCATTGATTATCGCGTGCGTGGTTTCACCCGTGATATCAACGGCATGAAGCATTTTATCGATCATGAAATCAACTCTATTCAGAACTTCATGTCAGAAGATATGAAGTCGCTCTATGACATGGTGGACGTGAACGTCTATCAGGAAAATATGTTCCATACCAAAATGATGCTGAAAGAGTTCGATCTGAAACACTACATGTTCCACACCAAACCGGAAGAGTTAAGCGAACAAGAGCGCAAGGTGATTACCGACCTGCTGTGGAAAGAGATGCGGGAAATTTATTACGCCCGCAATATCCCTGCGGTGTAATGACTGAAATGCCCGGCGGCGCTTTTGCTTGCCGGGCCTACGGGGTTCCGCGCCGCCCGGCACCGAACGAATCATTAACGCAGCTGCATAAATTCACGGTATGCGGCAACCACCTGCAGGAAATCCTCCACGCCGCAAAGAGAGAGGCTCTCTTCGTCGTAGTAATTCATCCCCTCTTCCATTTCATCGCCGGAAAATTCCAGTTGGTTGGCGCGGATCATCACTTCTTCGCCATCCAGCCACAACGTATATTCATGGCCGGCCCGCTGCCAGGAACGTTCACTGCCTTTCACGGTGCGCGCTGCCTGTTCCACTTCATCCAGAAGGGCCAGGTTATCTTTCACCTCTTCGTTGAACCAGTGACCAATCGCCTCGTGGTCCATCGACATTCGCACCTTTACCACACCGGTAATATCGCGCAGAAATTCGTAATCCATAATCTTTTCCTCTGCAAGGGCAATGCGTCACCGCTGCACTGTACCCATAACCTAATTATCGCAGCAGACAGGAAGAAAAAAAGCGCAACGGGTGGGAGGTTTAAAAATAAAAATGCCCGCTGATGCAATGTTCAGCGGGCATTGGAGAGTTTGTAGCCAAACGGTCAGCCGGGCTGACCGAACGGATTACACGGCGGTCTGGAAGATCACGCCGTCAGCTTTTTCAGTGTACTGATCCAGCTGGTTAAAGTTCAGGTAGCGATAGGTATCTTCCGCCGTCTTATCAACCTGAGCGACGAAGGTCTGATACTCTTCCGGCGTCGGCAGTTTGCCCAGCAGAGAAGCGACCGCCGCCAGTTCGGCAGAGGCCAGATAGACGTTGGCGCCGGTACCTAAACGGTTCGGGAAGTTACGGGTAGAGGTCGACACGACCGTCGCGCCGTCAGCCACGCGCGCCTGGTTGCCCATACACAGGGAACAGCCAGGGATTTCGATACGCGCGCCGCTCTTACCAAACACGCTGTAGTAGCCTTCTTCAGTCAACTGCGCGGCATCCATACGGGTTGGCGGCGCCACCCACAGGCGAGTCGGCAGTTGGCCTTTGTGGCTGTCCAGCAGTTTACCGGCAGCACGGAAGTGGCCAATGTTGGTCATGCAGGAACCGATAAACACTTCGTCGATCTTCTCGCCTTGCACGTCTGACAGCAGACGCGCATCGTCCGGATCGTTCGGTGCGCACAGGATGGGCTCTTTGATATCCGCCAGATCGATGTCGATCACTGCCGCGTATTCCGCATCAGCGTCGGCTTCCAGCAGCTGCGGATCCGCCAGCCATTTTTCCATGCCCTGGATACGGCGCTCCAGCGTACGACGATCGCCGTAACCTTCCGCGATCATCCACTTCAGCAGGACGATGTTGGAGTTCAGATACTCGACGATCGGCTCTTTGTTCAGCTTAATGGTACAACCAGCAGCAGAACGCTCGGCAGAAGCATCGGTCAGTTCAAATGCCTGCTCGACTTTCAGATCCGGCAGACCTTCGATTTCAAGGATGCGGCCAGAGAAGATGTTTTTCTTCCCTTTCTTCTCAACGGTCAGCAGGCCCTGCTTGATAGCATACAGCGGGATGGCGTGAACCAGGTCGCGCAGGGTAATGCCCGGCTGCATTTTACCTTTGAAGCGCACCAGTACTGATTCCGGCATATCCAGCGGCATCACGCCGGTCGCGGCGGCGAAGGCCACCAGACCTGAGCCCGCCGGGAAGGAGATACCAATCGGGAAACGGGTATGGGAGTCGCCGCCGGTACCTACGGTATCAGGCAGCAGCATACGGTTCAGCCAGGAGTGGATAACGCCATCGCCCGGACGCAGTGAAACACCGCCGCGGTTCATGATGAAGTCCGGCAGAGTGTGGTGCGTGGTGACGTCAACCGGCTTCGGATAGGCTGCGGTGTGGCAGAAGGACTGCATCACCAGGTCAGCGGAGAAGCCCAGGCACGCCAGGTCTTTCAGCTCATCGCGGGTCATTGGACCGGTGGTGTCCTGAGAACCGACGGAGGTCATTTTCGGCTCGCAATAAGCGCCCGGACGGATACCGGCAACGCCGCAGGCGCGGCCAACCATTTTCTGCGCCAGAGAGAAGCCGCGGTTGCTTTCCGCCACATCTTTCGCATGACGGAAGACGTCGCTGTGCGGCAGACCCAGCGCTTCGCGCGCTTTGGTCGTCAGGCCGCGACCAATGATCAGCGGAATACGGCCACCGGCGCGCACTTCGTCGATCAGTACATCGGTTTTCAGTTCGAAGCTTGCCAACAGCTCGTTGGTTTCGTGGTTACGCACTTCGCCTTTGAACGGGTAAACGTCAATGACGTCGCCCATGTTCAGGTTGCTCACGTCCACTTCAATAGGCAGCGCGCCCGCATCTTCCATGGTATTGAAGAAGATAGGCGCAATTTTGCCGCCCAGGCACAGGCCGCCGCCGCGCTTGTTCGGTACGTTCGGGATATCGTCGCCCATGAACCACAGCACCGAGTTGGTGGCGGATTTACGCGAAGAACCGGTACCGACAACGTCGCCAACGTAGGCCAGCGGGAAGCCTTTCTGCTGCAGCGCTTCAATTTGTTTAATCGGACCGACTGCGCCCGGCTGATCCGGCTCAATACCTTCACGAGCGTTTTTCAGCATCGCCAGAGCGTGCAGTGGGATATCCGGACGGGACCAGGCATCAGGCGCCGGAGACAAGTCATCGGTATTGGTTTCGCCGGTAACTTTGAAGACGGTAACGGTAATTTTTTCCGCCAGTTGCGGACGGTTCAGGAACCACTCGGCGTCAGCCCAGGATTGCATAACCTGTTTAGCGTATTCATTACCCGCTTTGGCTTTCTCTTCTACGTCATAGAAGTTATCGAACATCAGCAGGGTATGGGACAGCGCTTTCGCCGCAATCGGCGCCAGTTTGGCATCTTCCAGCGCTTCAATCAGGGGATGAATATTGTAACCGCCCTGCATGGTGCCCAGCAGTTCAACGGCTTTTTCAGGGGTAACCAGTGGGGAGGTCGCTTCGCCTTTAGCGATAGCGGCAAGGAATCCGGCTTTAACATAGGCGGCTTCATCGACGCCCGGCGGTACACGGTTGGTAAGCAGATCTAACAGGAATTCATCTTCACCCGCTGGCGGGTTTTTCAGCAGTTCTACCAGCGCGGCCATTTGGGTTGCGTCTAAGGGTTTGGCAACAATCCCCATGGCGGCACGCTCAGCTACGTGCTTACGGTATTCTTCTAGCACGACGGTTCTCCTCGCTCTCATTGTAAAATGCGGTAGGCGATTTTCTTCACGCTCCTGTGAGACAGCAGTTTGTAGGGTAAATGCCCGATACCGCGAGGGCAGCATAGCAGGATTTTTGAAGGGTGTTAATCTGTTTACAAAAAAGCAACATTAAAATTTAGCTGAATCGTTAAGGGCAGGATATTGCAGGCTTTCTGTTCAAATGCTGGTAGATAAATTTATTTCTGTTACAGATTTAATGTCAGGATCCCAACAAAAATCAAAAAAAACAATATCGTCTTCATATACTCCCGTAACGTACCGTTTTCGCCGATACTTGAGCGAGATGGGTAACATTTCTGTGTCAGGAGCTTCCATGTCACTACCGTTCAAACCCCATATTATCGCCCTGCTCTGCAGCGCCGGCTTACTCGCGGCGGCGGGAACGCTATATGTTAAAAGTCGTACCCCAGAGACTATCGCTGAAGCGCCGGTGACGGGGCAGCCTGTGCCAACGTCAGCACCAGCGACTGCGCCAGCGCAACCTGTCGCCGCCACCTATACCCAGGCGCAAATCGACCAATGGGTCGCGCCAATCGCGCTCTACCCGGACAGTTTACTCTCGCAGGTACTGATGGCCTCCACCTATCCGGACAACGTCATGCAGGCGGTGCAGTGGTCGCAGGATAACCCGTCGATGAAAGGCGACGCGGCCGTGCAGGCCGTTGCCAACCAGCCGTGGGATCCGAGCGTCAAATCCCTCGTCGCTTTTCCCGCCCTGCTGGCAATGATGGGCGAAAACCCGCCGTGGGTAGAAAACCTTGGCGATGCATTTTTAGCCCAGCCGCACGACGTGATGGATTCCGTACAGCGCCTGCGCGCTATTGCCCAACAAACCGGAACATTAAAATCCACACCGCAACAAAAGGTGACCGTCACGGCCGCCGCGCCGGCCTCTTCGAGGTCATCGAATAGCAGCACGGTATCAACCTCAACAACCTCAACAACCTCAACGCCATCGCCTTCGCAGATCATCAAAATTGAACCGACCAATCCGCAGGTGGTATACGTTCCAAGCTATAACCCTTCGACCGTCTACGGCAGTTGGCCGAATAGCGCCTATCCCCCGGTCTATCTGCCGCCGCCTCCTGGAGAGCAGTTCACCGATAGCTTCGTCAAAGGTTTTGGTTACAGCCTTGGCGTCGCCACCACCTGGGCGCTCTTCAGCAGCATCGACTGGGATGATGACGATGATTACCATCATCATGATGACGATTACCATCACGGCGGTTACCAGCACAATGGCGATAACATCAATATTAATGTGAATAATTTCAACCGCATTACCGGGCAGAATCTGCCGGGTAACCATGTTAACTGGCAGCACAACCCCGCCTATCGCGGCAACGTGCCTTATCCGAATAATAATGTCGCCCAGCGCTATCATCAGACCAATGTGCCCGGCGGACTCAGCGCAACCCAGCATGCGCCGGTCGATCGCAATGCTCAACGGCAAGCGGCGATGACGCAGCTCCAGCATCCCAACGCCCCTGCCGCCAGCGCAGGCAAACTGGCGGCCACTAGCGCCTCGCGCGATGCGCAGCGTCAGGCAGCCTCTCAACAATTGAAGCAGGCCACCCAGCGCAGCAGCTACCGTGGCTACGACAGCACGCCGACGCCTGCCAAACAGCAGCGTCGCGAAGCGGCGAAAACGCAGCTGCAACACCCAACGCCACAGCAGCAACAGCATCGCGAGGCCGTGAAGAGCCACGTGCAGAATCCAACGCCTCAGCAACAACAGCGCCGTCAGCAGATTCACTCCGCGACGCCGGCCCAACGTCAGCAAGCTGTGAGCACGGTACGCGCCAATGCCTTAAGCGGCAACGAAAGTCGCTCCCCCTCCTGGCAATCACAGCAGGCGCGCGGGCTGCAAAGCCGTAATATTTCCGGCTTGAGCAGCGAACAGCGCGGCGCCGCCAGAGAGCGTCTTTCCGAACATCATGAATTGCGTCGTCGCTGAGGATGAGCAGATGAGAAAACCATTACAGATCGCCCTATTAACGCTAATGCTGTCGCCGCTCGCCGCCTTCGCCCAGCAACCGTTCCCCACGCCGGAGAAAGCCGCAAGCGCGCTGGCCGATGCGCTCAATCATCGTGATAAAGCCGCGCTCAATAATCTGCTCGGCGATAACTGGCAGCAGTTTTTACCCACCGATGGTATTGATCCCAATGCCGTCGACCGCTTTCAGCGCGACTGGCAGGTGAAACACGTCATTGTCCAGCAGGGTAATAGCGCTTGGCTTGATGTCGGTAGTGAAGCGTGGCGGTTGCCGATTCCCATTGTCAAAGATGAACAGGGCTGGCGTTTTGATATGGCGGCCGGAGAAGATGAAATTCTCACACGCGCCATCGGCCGCAATGAATTGTCGGCAATTGCCGCCATGCACGCCTACGTTGATGCCCAGCAGGATTACTATCAAATGAATCATCGCTGGGCGCAAAAAATCATCAGCAGCGAAGGCAAAAAAGATGGCCTGTACTGGCCAACCTCACCGGGCGAAACGCCCAGCCCGCTGGGGCCGGCCTTTAGCCCGGCTGAGCCCGGCGCCGGTTATCATGGCTACCGCTTCCGCATTATCGCCGATAACGATAACCAAGGCGTCGCCTTACTGGCCTGGCCGGTGGAATGGGGAGAAACCGGGGTGATGAGCTTCATGATCGATCAGAATGATCAAGTCTGGCAGGCGAACCTGGGCGAAGAGAGCGCGACGAAAGCGCAGGCAATTACGCATTTTGCCCCCGATTCAGCAGCGGGATGGCAGCCGATCAATCAATAAAAAAATGCCCGGTTGCGCGATAGCAACCGGGCACTCTCTTATGCTTAGCCCTGGTGCGGCATCAGCTCCGGATAACCGGCAAAAGCAGGTTTCTGACTGGTCAGCGCCGCTTCATCCGAGCTGATGCTCCCGGAATTTGCCGCCCACACCCCTTCATTCGTCTTCGTCACCAATTGATGCTGCGCATTCAGATCCTGGCCCATCGCCGCAATATGGGTACTTTCGGTACCGCCGCTGTTCGCCGCCCATGGAATGGTTACATCAGCCGCGCAGGCCATACCGGATACGAACATCGTGGCTAACAGCGCCGTGGTCAATAAGCGTTTCATCTCACACCTCAGATACATAATTAACTACCTATTAGTTTACTGGGTGACTATTTTCAAAGTATGTATGAGGTGTAGCGGTTTGTGAACAGGGACATAGTTCTAAACATTAGCGATAAAAAAAGCGGCTCTTAGAGCCGCTTATGCATTTTAGCTGAAAGAAAAAGTTACTTTTTCTTCGCTTTCGCGTTTGGCAGGTCGGTAATGCTACCTTCGAAGACTTCTGCCGCCAGGCCAACGGACTCATGCAGAGTCGGGTGAGCGTGGATAGTCAGCGCGATGTCTTCAGCGTCGCAGCCCATTTCGATAGCCAGACCGATTTCACCCAGCAGCTCGCCGCCGTTGGTGCCGACAATCGCGCCGCCGATAACACGGTGGGTCTCTTTGTCGAAGATCAG
>OKVX01000067.1_pt1 | contig 60298 bp, 65 predicted proteins | sample 1606941 | NCBI WGS metagenome assembly OKVX01 (sample SAMN03281016, study PRJEB24777) | human gut metagenome | isolation source: fecal sample PR161 from 1 month old female Malay infant, caesarean... | reverse complement strand
TTTAATCAAGTTACTGCTTGCCATCAAATTCTCCATGTATAAACGACTGCACCTTTGCCGGTACACGACTTTTCGCCAGACGCGAAAGGTACATAGAATAAAGCGCCGGAGCACGTAGCACCAGCGCTTAAAACAACATTTTGCGTCCTTTATGGCGCCAGACGGTCGATTTGCCAGCCATCATTTTGCCGCTGGTATAAAAAGCGGTCGTGTAGACGATGTTCGCCGCCCTGCCAGAACTCCATCTGTTCGATGCTGACGCGGAAGCCGCCCCAGAAACTCGGCAACGGCACTTCGCCTTGCTGGAATTTCTGTTTCAGCTCAAGGAATTTACTTTCCAGGATCCCACGCGCGGAGATACGGCTGGACTGTTGGGAGACCCAGGCGCCGATCTGGCTATCGCGCGGCCGGCTGTGGAAATACTTAACCACTTCCAGCGTCGACAGACGCTCTGCCTGACCTATTACCATCACCTGCCGCTCCAGCATATGCCAGGGAAACAGCAGGCTGATATGGGGATTTTTTTCGATTTGATGTGCTTTGCGACTACCCATGTTGGTATAAAACACCAGCCCTTTTTCGTCATAGTGCTTTAACAATACAATGCGTTGATAGGGCTGGCCGTTTTCATCAACGGTCGCGACCACCATTGCCGTAGGGTCGGCAAGCTTAGCGTCGCAGGCCTGACGCAACCAACGTTCAAATAACGTCAGGGGTTCAGCGGGAAGATCGTGGCGACGAAGGCCGCCACGGGTGTATTCACGGCGCAGATGCGCGATTTGCTGCAATTCGTCGTTATCAGACATAACCATTGAGATCGTTGTCATAGGGTGGCGTTATTGTGCGCCCCCGCTACGGAAATCTCAACGTTTCGCGGTCTGCAACTGGCAGTTGTCCAGTACGACGCGGTCGCGCTTATAAACAGTGGCGCTGTCGCCCTTCGACCAGAAGACATAAACGCCATCAGTATAACGAGCCCCGGAAGCCGACAGCCCCTGGGTCAGGTTTAATTGCTGATTATCATAGATAAAGCTTACCTGCTGACGCGCGTTGTTCAGATGGACGGTCAACGGTTTTTGATCGCACTGATATTCAAGGGTGTCGGTCTGCATCCGTTCAACGAATTGGTTGTAATAGCTACACCCTGCCAGCATGAAAGGGACTACCGCAATAAGAATTTTTTTCATGAGTATGCCTTCGACTTTCCCGGTCAGGAGAGCAAACCGCCCTCCCGGAATTTCGTCCAGTTTACCGGTAAATAAAAAATAGCGACTTCAGTTAACTCTGATTCTGCGCTCGATTCGCGGGATAGATGGCACCAAGAATGGTCGCTTCGCTGGCGCCGGTAACGGAAGGAAGATTACCCGGCAGGCCAGCAAGCGTACGCCATGCCAGCCACGCAAAGGCCAACGCTTCCATATCGTCGCCGCTGATGCCGGCGTCATCGGTGGTCGTGACTTCAGTACCTGGCAGCAGCGCCGCCAGACGCGCCATCAACAGCGGATTTCGCGCCCCGCCGCCGCAAACTAACAAACGCTCGCAGCCGCCGCTTAACAAAACCTGCTCATTGATGGTCACTGCGGTCAGTTCTGTCAGCGTGGCCTGAACATCCTGCCCTCGCAGATTGGCGTAGCGCGCCAGATGTTTTTCCAGCCAACCATAATTGAAATACTCGCGACCGGTGCTCTTCGGCGCGGGTAACGCGAACCACGGGTCGCTAAGCATATCCTGCAGCAGCGGTAGCAAGACTTTGCCTTCACTGGCCCATTGCGCGTCTTTATCGTAGGGTTTACCACACTGGCGCCAGATCCAGGCGTCCATCAGCATATTCCCCGGCCCGGTGTCGTAACCGCGTACCGGCTGCCCCGGAACCAGCAAGGAAAGGTTGGCTATGCCGCCGATGTTAAGCACCATGCGCCTTTCAACCGGGTGCGCCAACAGAGCCTGATGGAAGGCAGGGACTAGCGGCGCGCCCTGGCCGCCAAGCGCCATATCGCGGCGGCGGAAATCCCCCACCACGGTCACGCCGGTATGCGCTGCGATCTGATTGTTATCGCCTATTTGCATCGTGTGCGGCGCATCGCCGGTCGGCTCATGCCACACCGTCTGGCCATGGCAACCGATAGCGACGATATCCTCAGGTTGAAGGTTCTGCTGGCGCATCAGCGCTAATACTGCGTCAGAAAATAGCCGGCCCAAACGGGTATCGAGTCGCCCCAGTTGCGACAAGGTCAGCTGCTGCCCCTGGCAAATCGCTAAAATATCTTCTTTCAGATTGACCGGGATGGGGTACGAGAGGCTCGCCTGCTGCGCCACTATGTTTTCATTTATTGCCGCCAGAACAACATCTACGCCATCAAGGCTGGTGCCAGACATTACGCCAATAAAACGACCTGATTTCATACGCCTACCCTCATTCCATGACTTTTGCAGTACCATCAGTGCATCATAAAGCAGCGTTCAATGCTATGGCGCACTAATACTTTTTAACAATAGTTCTGCCGCAAGAATTTGTTAGGTAAAGTACTTACGTTTATCCGTCGTTAAAGCGAACCTTATTATTTTTAAACGGTCCATAAGGAAGCTATGCCAGCGAACGCTTAAATGCCATATAATTGACCACATGGAAGTTCACTGGAACATTTTGGTACACAGGAGATTCATAGATGATTTTACGTGTTTTGGCTGTCTCGATGATTGGCTTAACCCTGGCGGGTTGCGTCAGCAGCAGTGGCCTATCCGGCGATGTTTACACAGCCTCAGAAGCCAAGCAGGTGCAAAGCGTGACCTACGGTACCATCGTACATACCCGTGCGGTCCAGATCCAAAGCGGCGATGACAGCAATGCCATCGGCGCGATTGGCGGCGCGGTACTCGGTGGCTTCCTTGGTAATACCATCGGCGGCGGTACTGGTCGTTCTCTTGCAACCGCTGCAGGCGCGGTTGCCGGTGGCGTAGCCGGTCAGGGCGTACAGGGCGCGATGAACAAAACGCAGGGCGTTGAGCTGGAAATCCGTAAAGATGACGGTAACACCATCATGGTGGTTCAGAAACAGGGTAACACCCCATTCTCCGTCGGCCAGCGCGTAGCCATTGCCGGCAGCGGCAGTCAAGTGACGGTTTCCCCGCGTTAAGCCTCTCTAATGCGGCCTTTATTGGCCGCATTAATCCCTCATAATTATTATTTAGCTCCAAATAATTTATCATACATATATCAATTTTATTGATATTTCTCTGCGACAACTTGCGTTTGCGCAATATTTCCCGTTGATTAATTCGTTAGCCTGAAGTGGTCTTTTTCATTTAGCGACCTGCACGTCGTTTTTATCCGCCCTTTTATCGCGGGAGTTTGCCTGTGCCTCTGAAACTAAACCGGTTATCACACCGCTTATTTGCTTATATTATTGCCTGCAGCCTGGCAATTATTACGATCGATTTATTATCTAATTCAGTTGTTAATCGTATCCCTACGACTTCATCACCACTTTTCCCTTTACTGACAATAATATTAATGATTTTTCACATTACTATTTCTTGTTTTATGAGCATGAAGTATTGGTGTGATAAAAACCGGCTGTATCTGATGCCCATCGCCTTCGCTTTTGCCAGCTCTGCCCTGTTGATGCTAGGCACTCTGAGCAGCTATCCCGGCTGGCTACTGTGCAACAGCGAATATATTGTTAAACAAAATGACGCGCTGATCTTTTATTCGTTCCGCAATATTCTGATGGCCGTGTTATTTATCACTGCCATTATAATATATCGTTTTCGCCAACATCTTAACCAGGCTGCTGGCGCACATGCTATAATACTGACGGTATGCTTTCTATTCAGTGCCGCCATTCTTATTTTATCCTGGTTACACTCCAGTAATAGTCCGTTACTAAGCATCGATTTTATCGACGATATCACCAGCACTTTTACTCCGTTATGGCATTACTGGATGGGCTGGCTGCTATTTTTAGCCTGGGTATGTACGTTGATATTATTGATTATGCTAACCCGGCTACGTAATATCTTCTGGTACAGCGGCGCATTTTTCTGTGCCGCCTATATATTTACGCTAAACGTATTACTCACAGCGACAGGTAGTCAGCATATTATCGCCTGGAATCAGGCGCGCCTGTTCGAAACCTTAAGTACCTTATTTATGCTGTTCGTCCTGTTAAGCGACGTTTTTCTTCTCTATCGCGACTCTAACAACAAATACATAAATTCATATCAGAACTCTATCCGTGACCCGTTAACCGGACTGTACAACCGCAGCTACTTTTACGACACGCTGAATGGACTATTGCCGCATACTTCAGCAGCACAACCGCTTTCCGTCATCGTCAGCGATCTCGATCACTTTAAGCGTATCAACGACAACTACGGTCATGTCCAGGGTGACAAGGTGATTCAGTTTGCCGCCAGCGTATTACAAACCCATGTCCGTCGTGAGGATATTGCCGCGCGCATCGGCGGCGAAGAGTTTGCCCTGTTGTTGGTAAATACTGATGCTGATGATGCGCTGGCGATAGCCGAGCGAATTCGCCAGATGGTCAGCGCCGGGCAGGATTCACTGCCGGAACAAATGACCATTAGTATGGGTGTCTACACGGCGACAAGCTCGCTCATTGAGGCTGAAGAATGCGTTAAGCGCGCGGATACGGCTATGTACGCGGCGAAAAACGGTGGCCGCAATCGCGTGGTGGTCTGGCAGAATAAATAATTGAAAGGGCTCTGCAAGCGCAGAGCCCTGTTCCTGGCTAGTCTTTAGCCTGAAGATCGAGGATATTGTTTTCAAGTTTACGGATTAAGTTGAGCAGCGTTTCGACTTCCTGCTTTGATACACCTGCAAGGATTTCATCACGCGTTTTGCCGATCACGTCTTCCATTTGGTTGATCAGCGGTTCAGCCTTTTCCGTTAGCTTGATACGTTTCGCCCGGCGATCGTTTGCACAAGTCTGGCGAGAAATAAGCCCTTTCTCCTCCAGTTGATCCAGCGTGCGCACCAAAGAGGGCTGTTCAATACCAATTGCCTTGGCCAACTGGATTTGCGACTGCTCAGGAGGTAGCTGATGAATGTTATGCAGCGTGACCCAGTGCGTCTGCGTTAACTCCAGAGGTTTCAGGCGATGGTCGATCAGCGCGCGCCAAACGCGTACCAAACGTGCCAGATCAGAACCAAGTGGCGATTCCAATTTCATCTCCTTATAATTAGCTTGCTAAGTTATTATACTGCTTTTAGAATAGTGTGCAGCATTTAAATTACCAAAACAAATGAATTACTTGATTCACTAAATTCAAAACAATGATTTACAATGTGAACTAATTCATCACCAAGAACATTATCCCTGCAACGGCAAAGGATTTTTGCTTGTGAAACTGAGTCTTAACACTCCCGGATTGTCGCTACAGGACCTGGTGTTCGGCGCTTCTATCTATTTTCCCCCGTTATTTAAAGCCGTCGTGCTTGGTTTCTTTATTTGGCTAATAGTTCATCGTCAGTTGCGCGACTGGATGTACGCCGGCGAAATCTGGCATCCCCTGCTGATGGACCTTTCCCTGTTTGCGCTGGCCGTTTGCCTGGCGCTGGTTCTCCTGACTCTCTTGTGATGCTCATTTCATGAAGAAACTAAAATATCTCTCAACCTTAATTATCGCCGCCTGCGCAATCATCGCCGCCTGGCTGGTCTGGAACTACTACACTCAGTCGCCATGGACCCGCGACGGTAAAATCCGCGCCGAACAGGTCGGCATCACCCCGCAGGTCTCCGGCAGTATTTTGCAGTTGAATGTTAAAGATAACCAATTGGTCAACGCCGGCGACGTGCTGTTCCGTATTGACGATACGCCTTATCGCATTGCGGTATTAAACGCTCAGGCGCAGTTGGCAAAAGCCAAAGCGGAACTGGCAAAAGCCAAAGCCGAGCAAACCAAGGCCGCCAGCGACGTTACTCGCCGCCGCAGTCTGTCGCAAAACTTCATCTCCGCTGAAGATATGGAAACCGTCAATACCGCCCTGAATACCGCCAATACGACCTATGAGGCGGCGAAAGCGGTTGTTGGCGTGGCGCAAGCCGCGCTGGAGCATGCGCAGTGGCAGCTGACGCAAACCGTGGTCAAAGCCCCGGTTGATGGCTGGATCACTAATTTGTCAACGCGGGTCGGGGACTATGCCTCCGTCGGCCATCCCGTATTTGCGCTTGTCGACAGCCACTCTTTCTATGTTCTTGGTTATTTTGAAGAGACCAAATTACGTCACATCCGCGAAGGTGATAGCGCTCAGGTCGTTCTCTATAGCAGCAAACAAACGTTACAGGGTCACGTCTCCAGTATTGGCCGCGCCATCGTCGACCAGAGCGTCGAAGGCGGTTCGGCGCTGGTCGCTAATATTAAACCCAATATTCCGTGGGTGCGCCTCGCGCAACGCGTACCGGTACGTATCGAGTTCGATAAACTCCCTGCGGATGTCACATTGGTTTCAGGTACCACCTGTACCGTGTCAATTGGCGGACAATAATGAAGCTGCAGGCTCTGCGCTGGCAATCACTGCCGTGGTTTAAAGCCAGCCGCCCGCAATGGCGCTACGCATTGCGCAATGGGATAGCCATGTGTCTGGCGCTTAGCATCGCCTATGCGCTGGATCTTGATGAACCCTACTGGGCAATGACATCAGCCGCAGTCGTGAGCTTCCCGACCGTCGGCGGCGTTATCAGTAAGAGTTTTGGCCGTATCGCCGGCAGCCTGCTCGGCGCCTGCGCCGCCCTGTTACTGGCGGGCCATACCCTTAACGACCCGTGGCTATTCTTATTCAGTATCTCAGCCTGGATTGCGCTCTGTACCTGGGCCTGCGCGATGTTTACCAATAACGTCGCCTACGCTTTTCAACTGGCGGGCTATACCTGCGCAATCATCGCCTTCCCGGTTATAAATGTTACCGACGCAAATGAACTGTGGACTATCGCTCAGTCGCGGGTCTGTGAAGTGATTGTGGGGATATTGTCCGGCGGATTCATGATGATGATCCTGCCCAGTACCTCGGATGGCGCCACGCTGCTGACGGCACTGAAGAATATGCACTCCCGGTTATTAGAGCATGCCAGCCTGCTGTGGGTGCCGGAAACCACCGATGCGATTCGTAGCGCCCATGAAAGCGTCATCGGCCAGATCCTGACCATGAATCTGCTGCGTATACAGGCCTTCTGGAGCCACTACCGTTTCAGACGGCAGAATCCCTTGCTGAATTATCTGCTGCATCAGCAGTTGCGAATGACCAGCGTCATCTCCAGCCTGCGGCGAATGTTATTGAACTGGCCGGATGCGCCTGGTAATACGCGGGCGGTGCTGGAATCGTTACTTAGCGAGCTCGCCAACCCGCACGCAAATGTTTATAGCGTGGCGCGGATCCTGGTGCCGCTTGCGCCTGGCCCCAACGCCGACTATCGCCATCTGGCGTTCTGGAAACGGCTGCGCTATTTCTGTCGTATCTATCTCGAAAGCAGCCGCTGGATCCGCCGCATCGAGAACGCCAGCGCTATCACCGAGTTTAACGTCCCTTCGGCGCCTGCGCTGTCGCGTCATACCGATCAGGCGGAAGCGCTATGGAACGGCTTACGTACCTTCTGCGCGCTGGTGGCCGTGGGCGCCTGGGGTATCAGCACCCAATGGCAGGCCTGCGCCGCCGCGCTCACCCTTGCCGCCATTAGCTGCGTACTGTATTCGGTGTCGCCTTCGCCTTTTAAATCGCTCACCTTATTGATGCGTACCCTCGTGCTGTTGTCGCTGTTCAGCTTTGTGGTGAAGTTTGGCTTAATGGTGCAGATAACCGACCTGTGGCAGTTTTTACTGTTTCTGTTCCCGCTGCTCACCACCATGCAGTTATTGAAACTCCAGATGCCGAAGCTCGCAGGGCTGTGGGGGCAATTAATCGTCTTTATGGGATCGTTTATTTCGGTCACCAACCCTCCGGTTTACGACTTTGCCTCGTTCCTTAATGATAACCTCGGCAAAATCATTGGTGTCGGTCTTGCGTGGCTTGCCTTTGCGATTATCAGCCCCGGCTCGGATGCGCGGAAAAGCCGCCGCCATATTCGTGCGTTACGGCGTCACTTTGTCGATCAGCTGAGCCGACGCCCGCAGCATAGCGAGCATGAATTTGAGTCACTGGTGTACCACCACATTAGCCAGTTAAGCAGCAGCCAGGACGCGCTGGCGCGACGTTGGCTGCTGCGCTGGGGCGTGGTGCTGCTCAACTGTTCGCATGTCGTGTGGCAACTTCGCGACTGGGAGACACGCTCCGATCCGCTTTCACAGGTGCGCGACTTGTGTATCAGCCTGCTACGCGACGTCATGAGTGAACGCGGCGTCCAGCAACGCCCACTTGCCTCGACGTTGCTGGAGCTGCAGCGGATATGCGATACCCTTAACCACCATCATCAGCCGGCGGCTAAAGAGCTGGCGGCGATTATCTGGCGGTTATACTGCTCGCTATCGCAGTTAGAACAAGCGCCGATTGCCGGCACCATTACCGAACGGACTACTTAATCACCCCGCAGGCAAAACGCTCGCCGCCGCCGCCCAGCGGCTGCGGGCTATCGGCCATATTATCGCCTCCGACATGCACCATCAGCGCTTTGCCCTTCACTTCCGCGAGCGTTTTCAGGCGCGGGGCAATAACCGGTTGGTTAGCCACGCCATCGTCGTTCACCACCAGCAAAGGAAGATCGCCGAGATGCCCTGCCCCTAATGGCCCTTCATGTTTGCCGGTATGTTGTGGGTCGAAATGACCGCCCGCCGCGCCAGCGGCGACCGCTTTACCGTCTTTTATCGCCGGTTGGCAGCTCCCTTCTGCGTGGATATGAAAGCCGTGTTTGCCCGGCGGAAGCGCGCGTAAATCAGGCGTAAACTCAAGGCCTCTGTCGGTTTCAGTGATTTTAACGCTGCCGACGGCCTGGCCAACGCTCTGGCTGGTGACAAGATTGAGGGAGACATCTTCACTGGCGGCCTGAGCGCCAGCGCAAAATGCGAGAGTGAAAATAGCGAGTAAACATCGTTGCATAACACCTCCGGATTAGCCGTATCCCTGATAAGTGTAAACCAGGTAGCGGCATCCGGAGGCGTAATCTGGCTTACGGGACGTCGTAACCCAGCGCCGCTTTACGAATGCGGAACCACTGCTGGCGCGTCATATGCAGTTTTTCCGCCACAATAGCTGAGCGCACGCGCTCGATTTTCCCCGAGCCAATAATCGGCAGCGGTTTCGACGGCAAGCGCAATACCCAGGCATAAACCACCTGCTCAATGCTTTCTGCGTTGAGCTCCTGGGCAATTTGCGCCAGCTCGTCGCGCAGCGGCTGGAAGCTTTCGTCGTTGAACAGGCGTCCGCCGCCGAGGCAGGACCAGGCCATCGGGCGAATGCGCAACTGCTGGAGTTGATCGAGGGTGCCGTCAAGCAGCAGCGGCTGATGTACCGGCGAGAGCTCGACCTGGTTAGTGGCCAGGGTAAAAGGCAGGCGCGATTGTAAAAGCGTAAACTGCGCCGGCGTAAAGTTAGATACCCCAAAGTGGCGCACTTTCCCACTATGATGTAACGCGAGGAAAGCCTCAGCGACCTCATCGGCATCCATCAGCGGATCCGGGCGGTGAATCAGCAGTAAATCGAGATGATCGGTCGCCAGATTACGCAGGGATTGCTCGGCGCTGAGAATGATATGGTCGCGGTCAGTAATATAGTGGCCAATAGTATTTTCCGCGCGCGCCTTGGTCGCAATACCGCATTTGCTGACGATTTCCATACGGTTACGCAGGTGCGGGGCGCGTTTAAGCGCTTCGCCAAACGCGGCTTCACACTGATAATCGCCGTAGATATCGGCGTGGTCGACGGTCGTAACCCCCAGATCCAGGTGCTGCTCAATAAAGCCAACCAAAGCGTCGGTGGACATCTTCCAGTCCATGAGACGCCAGTAGCCCATTACAAAACGTGAAAATTCCGGCCCCTGCGGAGCCATAGCAATACGCTGAACCATAAACGCTTCCTCGACAAAAAAGTGTTCTGAGTATACGCATATTTGTCGTCAAAACAGTGAGGGTTGCTGCGGTTCTTCCGCCGGTTCCTGCTTAGTCGCGCGAATTTTACGCAGCAGACGCTGGCGGCACAGACGCAGAACCTCCTGTTTTTGCGCGTCGCTCAGCTTTTGCCAGTTAAAGCGCTCATCCCGGCTACGAAAACAGCCGCGGCAATATCCGCGTTCATCGGACTGACATATTCCCCGGCACGGACTTTGTACCGGGAAAAACTCCAGCTGCTCTGCCACCACCGCTCTCCTGTATTTTCTCTCTGTCTCTCATTGAAGACGTTCCACCGCCAGTGCGCAACTTTTGTTGTCTTCGTATTCGCGCTAACGATCATTTTGCTTGCATTAGACCAATCGGTCTACTACAGTGTGCTCCATGAACAGACACAGCGAATGCGATACCCGAGAACACATCCTCATCACCGGCGAGCAACTATGCATGCATCGTGGTTTTACCGGCATGGGCTTAAGTGAACTTCTGAAAACGGCGGAAGTGCCGAAAGGCTCTTTCTATCACTACTTTCGCTCAAAAGAAGCCTTCGGCGTCGCGCTGCTTGAACATCACTACACCGGCTATCTGCAGCGCCTGGTTGATCACTTTGACCATGGCGAAGGCAACTACCGCGACCGACTGCTGGCCTACTATCAGCACACGCTGAATCAGTTTTGCCAACAGGGCATTATCAGCGGTTGCTTAACCGTGAAGCTGTCGGCGGAGGTGTGCGACCTGTCGGAAGATATGCGTACCGCCATGGATAAAGGCGCCAGCCAGATTATCGCCCTATTGGGCGAAGCGCTGGAAAAGGGCCGTCTGGAGGGTAGCCTGTTGTTTGAGGGGGAAGCTATCACCCTTTCACAGGTGCTGTACTCGTTGTGGTTGGGAGCCAATTTACAGGCCAAAATTACGCGTAGCGCAACGCCGCTGGAAAGCGCCCTTGCTCACGCCAAACAAATCATTGCAGCGCCTGCGGTTTAACAGGCGTTTTATTTAACCAGTTACAAGACGACCGGTCTACTCAGGAGTCATTATGTCAGAATCTAAATTGTTCAGCCCGTTAAAAGTCGGTGCGGTGACCGTACCTAACCGCGTATTTATGGCTCCGCTGACCCGTCTGCGCAGCATCGAACCAGGTGACATCCCTACTCCGCTGATGGCTGAGTACTATCGTCAGCGCGCCAGCTCCGGCCTGATTATCACCGAAGCGACGCAAATTTCCGCCCAGGCGAAAGGCTATGCCGGCGCGCCGGGCCTGCATAGCGCAGAGCAAATGGCCGCATGGCAAAAAATCACTGCTGGCGTTCATGCTGAAAACGGTCATATCGCCGTGCAACTGTGGCACACCGGGCGTATTTCCCATAACAGCCTGCAGCCGGGAGGCGCGGCGCCGGTTGCGCCATCGGCGCTGAGCGCAGGTACGCGTACTTCGCTGCGTGATGAAAACGGTCATGCCATTCGCGTCGATACGTCGATGCCGCGCGCGCTGGAAACAGACGAAATCCCAGGGATCGTGGATGACTTCCGTCAGGCGGTAGGCAATGCCCGCGATGTCGGCTTCGACCTGGTAGAGCTGCACTCCGCGCACGGTTATCTGCTGCACCAGTTCCTGTCGCCTTCTTCTAACCAGCGTACCGACCAGTACGGCGGCAGCGTCGAGAATCGCGCCCGCCTGGTGCTGGAAGTGGTCGATGCCGTCAGTAAAGAGTGGAGCGCCGATCGTATCGGCATTCGCGTGTCGCCAATCGGTAGTTTCCAGAACGTCGATAACGGCCCGAACGAAGAAGCCGATGCGCTCTATCTTATTGAGCAGCTGGCAAAACGCGGTATCGCTTATCTGCACATGTCCGAACCAGACTGGGCCGGCGGCCAGCCGTACAGCGACGAATTCCGTCAGAAAGTTCGCGATCGCTTCCCGGGCGCGATTATCGGCGCTGGCGCCTATACGGTGGAGAAAGCCAACGACCTTATCAATAAAGGACTGATCGATGCCGTGGCCTTTGGCCGCGATTACATCGCTAACCCGGATCTGGTGGCGCGTCTGCAGAAAAAGGCGGCGCTTAACCCGCAGCGCCCGGAAAGCTTCTACGGCGGCGGCGCGGAAGGTTATACCGATTATCCAACCCTGTAATCCCTCCATTGATAGCGGCGTACCAACGCCGCTATACTCAAGACTCTGATGTATCAAAACAAACTGCATAGGGGAAATTATGCGCTTACTTCACACCATGCTGCGCGTTGGCGACCTGCAACGTTCTATTGAGTTTTACACCAACGTGCTGGGCATGAAGCTGCTGCGTACCAGCGAAAACCCTGAATATAAATACTCGCTGGCTTTCGTCGGCTACGGCGAAGAGAGCGATACCGCGGTTATCGAACTGACCTATAACTGGGGCGTGGATAGCTACGAACTCGGTACCGCCTATGGCCATATTGCGCTGAGCGTCGACAACGCGGCGCAAGCGTGCGAGCGTATTCGCCAGAATGGCGGCAACGTCACTCGCGAAGCTGGCCCGGTTAAAGGCGGCAGCACGGTTATCGCCTTTGTTGAAGATCCGGACGGCTACAAAATTGAGCTGATCGAAGAGAAAGATGCCGGAAAAGGTCTCGGCAACTAAGTTAATTCGGGCGCGTTCGCGCCCGTCAGGCTGCTGACAAAGAAGGAAAAAGCGTGGTTTTTCCTTCTTTGTAGTTATCAGCCGAAAATCAATAAATTGATTTTCCTTGTTATTTGTCTAATGCAATCTGAAATCCTACTGATTGCATGACGTTTATCATCAATCTCATCGGGCGCGTTCGCACCCGATGTTTTCTCCCTTCCTGCTGCAAGCCGCGGCAAAATTTGCCATAATGCGCGCTACTTTTTTCCAGCTAAGAGAATCTGATGTCCGAGAACGCTCAACTTAATGGTCTGTGCGGCCGTTTTCGCGGTTTTTATCCTGTGGTAATTGATGTTGAAACCGCCGGGTTTAATGCCAAAACCGACGCCCTGCTGGAGATCGCCGCTATTACGTTGAAGATGGATGAGCAGGGCTGGCTGATGCCGGACGAAACGCTGCATTTTCACGTGGCTCCCTTCGAAGGGGCCAACCTGCAGCCGGAAGCGCTGGCTTTCAATGGAATTAATCCAAACGATCCGGAGCGCGGCGCGATAAGTGAATACGATGCGCTGCACGCCATTTTTAAAATGGTTCGCAAAGGAATGAAGGAGAGCGATTGTAGCCGCGCGATTATGGTGGCGCATAACGCGACTTTCGATCACAGCTTTACGATGGCCGCCGCCGAGCGCGCCGGGTTGAAACGCAACCCGTTCCATCCTTTCGTGACCTTCGATACCGCCGCGTTGAGCGGGTTGGCCTTAGGGCAAACGGTATTGTCTAAAGCCTGCATCGCCGCCGGCATGGAGTTTGATGGCAGCAAGGCCCATTCTGCGTTGTACGATACCGAGCAAACCGCCCAGCTATTCTGCGAAATCGTCAACCGCTGGAAGCGCCTTGGCGGCTGGCCGTTACCTGTACCTGAAGCGTAAGCGATAAAAAAAGCGACTTCCGGAGAAGTCGCTTTTTCTTTTGCAGCAAAGAATTACCCTGCTTTCGGCTCGTCAGCGTTGTGCTTTGCAGCCGTTTCTTTGATCAGCTGCTGCAGTTCGCCGCGCTGATACATTTCGATGATGATGTCGCAACCGCCAACCAGTTCACCGTCAACCCACAGCTGCGGGAAGGTCGGCCAGTTAGCGTATTTCGGCAGTTCAGCGCGAATATCCGGGTTCTGCAGGATATCTACGTAGGCAAAACGTTCGCCGCAAGCGGAAAGCGCCTGCACTGCCTGAGCGGAGAAACCGCAGCTCGGCAGCTTCGGAGAGCCTTTCATGTACAGCAGGATCGGGTTTTCAGCGATTTGACGTTGGATCGTTTCTAGAGTGGTGCTCATTGTCGTGCTTCCTTAAACATCTTTACGGCAGTAATTTGTCATTGTAGCGTCCTGGACGCAGGACCGATAATAACATTTTTTTCACTCGCCACATTTTATCTTCTGTCGTCTGAAGTTGCCTTAAAAATATCACTTTGTAACGTCACCGCGGGGCGAGTTGCGCACTTTTTGTACGAGGCGGTGATTGTCTGACTCATTTTTTTGCAATCGTTAACCAAACGACATTTTAGATACAAAAGAGTATTAACTTTCTGGCTTTTTATGCTTTAGAATCATTCCGGTTTGTCATTCACCGTCAGGCATTAGTATATGTCTGTAATTTAATCAGGGGATTGCTCAGTGGCGCGGCTCAATAAAATCGCGATATCGCTCTGTGCATTACTGTTTACATCTATCTCGCTTACGCCATTGGCGCATGCTTCAGGGCATACGCACGCTTCGGCTACGCCGAAGGCGCACCCGGCGAAAGGCTCCACCGCCGAGCGTAAGAAGAAAGCAACGCAAAATAAATCCAAATCCACCGCTAAAACTACCCGTAAAAAAACCTCAAGCGCGAAGTCCCCTACTCGTATTACCGCAGCAAGCCAAACCGCGCTTAATCGTCAAGTCGCCGGCGCCACTAAAAAATGCGTGTTGCGTAAAGGCTATAAAAAGCAGTGTGCGAAAACGGTAAAATCCAGCGAAGCATCGACGCTGGCGCTGAACAGCGTGAAAAGCAAATGCGTGGTGCGTAAAGGCTACAAAAAACGTTGTAAACCTGTCGCTGATGAACCGAATCTGACGATTGCCGATGCGCACAAAGCCCGAGTGCAAAAAGCGCAAAGCACTGCCATGAATAAACTCATGGATCAGCTAGGCAAACCTTATCGCTGGGGAGGCTCCTCACCGCGTACCGGTTTCGACTGCAGCGGGCTGGTTTATTACGCCTATAAAGATCTGGTAAAAATTCATATTCCGCGCACCGCTAACGAAATGTACCACCTGCGCGATGCCCGCCCGGTTGACCGCGATGAACTGCAAAGCGGCGATCTGGTCTTCTTCCGCACCCGCGGACGCGGCACCGCCGACCACGTAGGCGTTTACGTTGGAAACGGTAAGTTTATCCAGTCGCCGCGTACCGGCCGTGATATTCAGATAACCTCCCTGAGCGAAGATTATTGGGTTCGCCACTACGTCGGCGCGCGCCGCGTAATGACGCCAAAAACCATTCGTTAAGAGGCACAGACCCCGGTTTGCCGCTGCGCCGGCAAACCGCTCTTCTGTACATTCCCCTCCTCTTCCAGATTCAGCGGATACTGCATTCGCTCCTCCAGTTGCGCGGGGTGACGGCGGTAGCTGGTCGGCGACATACCAAAATGACGACGGAAAGTACGGCAAAATGTCGCCTGGCCTTCAAACCCGAGCAGCAATGAGATACTCAACGCCGAATCCTGCGTCTGTTTGAGAATACCGGCGGCAATGGTCATTTTGCGTCGGCTAACATATGTTCCCAGCGTATAACCGGTAATCAGCGCGAACTGGCGCTGAAAGTACCAGTGCGAATAACCCGATTTCCTTGAGATTGCGGTGACGGGTAGCGCGGTAAAGATGTTGTCTTCGATCCACTCGATGATATCTATGACGATCGGAATAATATGTCCGCTGACCATTTCATGTTTATGCGCCATCTCTTCTCATCCATCAATTATGAGCTTTATGCTTGTTCAATAACGATTTCTTACTCCGAGGTTCGTTGCCTGCAGAGACAATTATATTTGTCATACAATTAAAATTAATCCCAATGATTATTGGGCATGAAAGTCATTCCCATTGCGCATAATGCTCACAAGCTAATGATTTATACCATTTTAAAAAGATAACAAGGGGTGAGGATACGCAGCGTTTTAGTCGTAGGCAGGGGCATCGATGGGGACTTTGCGAATCATATCGCTCACCATGCGCCAGACTGGCGAAGGCTTAATCAGTCGCATTAGCAATGAATAACCTTTGTTGTTGTAAGTCTTTTAACTGACTTCAGCAAATGTTAACATTCTCAACACAATAACATGTAACACTCGCGACAGCGTTACACAGTAAATACGATATTCAGGTGAACATTCACCTAATTAATGTGAGAAAAAACAAAAAGTTATAAGGAGAGTAGCAATGTCGTTCGAATTACCTGCATTACCATATGCAAAAGACGCCCTGGCGCCGCACATTTCCGCAGAAACCCTGGAATACCATTACGGTAAACATCACCAGGCCTACGTGACCAACCTCAACAACCTGATCAAAGGCACCGCTTTTGAAGGCAAATCTCTGGAAGAGATCGTTCGCTCTTCTGAAGGCGGCGTTTTCAATAACGCAGCGCAGGTCTGGAACCACACTTTCTACTGGAACTGCCTGGCGCCGAATGCCGGCGGTGAGCCGGAAGGCGAACTGGCCGCAGCGATTAACAAATCTTTCGGTAGCTTCGCTGATTTTAAAGCGAAATTCACCGATGCCGCGGCGAAAAACTTCGGCGCAGGCTGGACCTGGCTTGTTAAAAACGGTGACGGCAGCCTGGCTATCGTCTCCACCAGCAACGCCGGCACCCCGCTGACTACCGATGCGACGCCGCTGTTGACCGTTGATGTCTGGGAACACGCCTACTACATCGACTACCGCAATGCCCGTCCTAATTATCTGGAACACTTCTGGGCGCTGGTAAACTGGAAATTTGTTGCCGCCAACCTGGCAGCATAAAAATAAAACCGCAGCAGGGTTACCCCGCTGCGGTTTTTTCTTAGTGCGACTTAGTTATTCGCTAACGCTTCTTCTGGTTGTGAACGCCCGCCAAACAGCACCACCGCCAACGCCAGCCCGGCAATAATCGCCCCCATCACCGGCACAAAAGCATAACCGAGACCGCCGGATATCACCGCGCCGCCCGCCGCCGCGCCCAACGCATTACCGAGATTGAAAGCGCCAATGTTAACCGACGATGACAGGCCCGGCGCTTCGTGCGCCACGCGCATTACCCGCATCTGCAACGGTGGAACCACCGCGAAGGTTGCCGCGCCCCACACGACCATGCTGACGGCAGCACCCAGTTGCGATTGCGCCAGCAACGGAATGGCCAACATGATGGCAATCAGTAACAACAGGAACCCTTTCAGCGTTCCGGAGACTGAACGGTCGGCAAATTTACCCCCCAGATAGTTGCCAAGCGAGAAACCGACGCCGATCAACACCAGCATGGCGGTAACAAACAGCGGTGAAGCGTGGGTGATGGTATGCAGTACCGGAGAAATGTAGGTATACAGCGTGAACATCGCCCCGGCGCCCAGCACGGTAGTCAACAGCGCAGAGAGTACCTGAGGACGCATCAACACCGAAAGCTCGCGCTTCACGTTCGGACGTTCGCCGGCGCTACCCTTCGGCAGGGAGAACCACAGGCTGACCATCGCAATTAATCCCAGACCCGCCGTGGCGAGGAAAGACATTCGCCAACCGATGGTTTCGCCAAGCCAGGTGGCAGCCGGTACGCCGCCGATATTGGCAATGGTCAGCCCCATAAACATGGTCGCGACCGCACTGGCCTGTTTGTGTTTTGGCACCACGCTTGCGGCAACGACCGAGCCAAGGCCGAAGAACGCGCCATGATTGAGGCTGGTGATAATACGCGACAGCAGTAGCGTCGTGTAATCCGGCGCAATAGAAGAGAGCACGTTGCCGAGGGTGAAGATCCCCATCAGGAAGATCAATGCATTGCGGCGAGCGCGATGCGATAGCAGCAACGTCATTAACGGCGCGCCGACCATCACGCCAATGGCATAGGCGCTAATCAGCATCCCCGCGGCCGGAATAGAAACATCGACGCCTTTGGCGATAACCGGCAGTAATCCCATCGGGGAAAACTCGGTGGTACCGATACCAAAGGCACCGATCGCCAACGCGAGTAAGGGAAAGTTGATTTTCATTCAGAGACTCCATCAGGCCGATTCAGGACACGGCATTACATCAGAAGCCAAAAGCATGACATCAATCACAGAAAAACAGAAGTAAACGAAATGACAAAAGATTTTTGCAGATTTGCTAATAATGGCGGGATGGGAGGGGAAGCCCCCTCCCTGCTGGAATCAGTGCAGTACCGCGGTCAACGCGGCGGCGACGATCAGACCCAAAACAATAACCGTCGTTGTCAGCGAAAACTTTAAATTTGTGTCCATCAATTTTCTCCCCTGATTATCCCCACATAGAAAGTGAGCTTGCTCATTTTTGCACAAAAATATGCAAAAATCTTCCCGGATTTAGAGTGATGCACATTTTTGCTCTTCCCCTTTGCCGCGAGATAGGACAAAATCCCACGCTAATTTGAAAGCGTATCGGCCATTGACCCCTTCCTGTCGTTCTGTGTCGTTTTCCCAGGTGTTGCAATGTTGAGCATTGTATACAGGGTGTGTATAGGCAAACGTTTACGTATCGATAATCAGACGATCAGGTCAAGGTCTGGAGTGAGAAGTAATGGCAACTATTAAAGATGTAGCGAAACGCGCAAACGTTTCCACTACAACTGTATCACATGTGATTAACAAAACCCGTTTCGTGGCGGAAGAGACGCGCAATGCGGTGTGGGCGGCAATTAAAGAACTCCACTATTCGCCAAGCGCCGTGGCTCGCAGCCTGAAAGTCAATCACACTAAATCGATCGGTCTGCTGGCCACCAGCAGCGAAGCGGCCTATTTCGCTGAAATTATCGAATCCGTAGAAAAGAGCTGCTTCCAGAAAGGCTATACCCTGATTCTGGGCAACGCCTGGAACGATCCGGAAAAACAGCGCGCCTACTTGTCGATGATGGCGCAAAAGCGCGTTGACGGCCTGCTGGTGATGTGTTCCGAGTACCCTGAGTCGGTGCTCAGTATGCTCGAAGAGTATCGTCATATTCCGATGGTGGTGATGGACTGGGGCGAAGCCAAAGCGGACTTTACCGACTCGGTTATTGATAATGCCTTTGAAGGCGGCTATATCGCCGGCCGTTACCTGATTGAACGCGGCCATCGTGAAATTGGCGTTATTCCGGGCCCGCTTGAGCGCAACACCGGCGCCGGGCGCCTTGCCGGCTTCATGCAGGCGATGAAAGAAGCGCATATCAATGTGCCGGAAAACTGGATTGTTCAGGGCGACTTTGAACCGGAATCCGGCTACCGCGCCATGCAGCAGATCCTTAATCAGCAGCATCGCCCAACCGCCGTGTTCTGCGGCGGCGACATCATGGCGATGGGCGCTATCTGCGCCGCCGACGAAATGGGCCTGCGCGTGCCGCAGGATATTTCGCTGATCGGATATGATAATGTGCGCAACGCCCGCTACTTCAGCCCGGCGCTGACCACAATACATCAACCCAAGGACTCGCTCGGAGAAGCGGCATTCAATATGCTGCTCGATCGCATTGTTAATAAACGCGAAGAATCGCAGTCCATTGAGGTGCATCCGCGTCTTATCGAGCGCCGCTCGGTTGCCGACGGCCCGTTCGTCGATTATCGTCGTTAACACCCTCCTCCGGCGCCGGTTATTCCGGCGCCCGCAACCACTCCCGATTCAACGTTTCGCTGTCGCCAAGATAGTCAAGCAGCCAGCTTAAAGCGGGTGAAGCATCGCTTTGTTGCCAGGTCAGGCAGCAGGCGGCATCCGGGAATGGGTTTTCCAGCGTCAAGGCCGTCCACTCCCCGCTATCGATATGCGGGCGGGCGAAATGGCCTGGCACCATCCCGACGCACAATCCTGCCGATAGACAGGTGGCTGAAGATTCCCAATCCGGCACCACCACCCGCTTCTGGTTATCCAGCAGCCAGGTTGTGCGCTTCGGCAGCGAGCGCGAGGTATCTTCGCGCACCAGGGACGGCCAGTTGCGCAACACGTCATCACTGAGCGGCCCTTCCATCTGTGCCAGCGGATGACTGCTGGCGACGACACAGTGCCAGTTCAGCATCCCCATATCGCGAAAAGCGTAACGCCCTCCCACCGGTATCGAACGCGTCGCGCCGATAGCGAGTTCTACCCGCCCATCAGCTAGCGCATCCCAGACGCCGTTGAAAACCTCCTGAAAAACGATCAGTTCGACATCGCTAAAATGGCGATAAAAATCAACGATCATCTGGCGCATCCGCGCCGGTTTAACGATATCGTCCACCGCAATGGACAGCTGGCCGCGCCAGCCGTTAGCAATCTGCTGGCACTGCTGGCGGGTGATCTGCATTTTTTTGATAACAGAACGCCCTTCCTGCAAAAACCAGTGCCCGGCGGGGGTTAATTCAACATCACGGTGGCGGCGTTCAAACAGCGGAACCGCCAGCCACTCCTCAAGCTGTCGCACCGTATAGCTCACCGCCGAAGGTACGCGGTGTAGCTCCTGCGCCGCGGCGCTGAAACTCCCGTTACGCGCTACAGCATCAACCACTTCTAAGGAATATTCAGACCACATATTCTGCCTGCAAAATTTTTGAATGCATGTGACAAATAATAGCGTTTCACAAGGCGGATTACACTCCCTACACTCTGCGGCATCGTACCTGCATCAGTAGAAAGAGAACGTTATGCAACAACCTGGGAAAGGATTTTTAGTGTGGCTGGGCGGCCTGAGCGTGCTTGGCTTTCTGGCCACCGACATGTATCTACCGGCCTTTGCCGCCATTCAGCAAGACCTCAACACCTCTGCCGCATCGGTTAGCGCCAGCCTGAGCTTATTCCTCGCGGGCTTCGCGCTCGGCCAGTTGTTCTGGGGGCCGCTGTCGGACCGCTATGGCCGGAAACCGATTCTGCTCGCCGGGCTGGCTATCTTCGCTGTTGGCTGCCTTGGGATGCTGTGGGTACGCGACGCGACGCTGATGCTGGTACTGCGTTTTGTCCAGGCGATCGGCGTATGCGCCGCCGCGGTGACCTGGCAGGCGATGGTGACCGACTACTATCCGGCCCAGCGCACCAACCGCATTTTCGCAACGATCATGCCGCTGGTCGGGCTCTCTCCGGCGCTGGCGCCGTTACTCGGCAGCTGGCTGTTAGTTCATCTGGAATGGCAGGCTATCTTCGCCACCCTGTTCGCTATCACCTTACTGTTGATGCTGCCGGCTTTTCGTCTGAAGGCGGTCGTCAAACCTGCTGGCGAAACCCAGCAGAAACTTACCTTTATGGCCCTGCTGCGTTCACGTGAATATAGCGGTAACGTACTCATTTATGCGGCGTGTTCCGCCAGCTTCTTCGCCTGGCTCACCGGTTCGCCGTTTATCCTCCATGAAATGGGCTATGGCCCAACGGTGATTGGTCTTAGCTACGTGCCGCAAACTATCGCCTTCCTGATCGGTGGTTACGGCTGCCGCGCGGCGCTGCAAAAATGGCAGGGTCATCAGATGCTGCCCTGGCTGCTGGTTGTTTTTGCGCTGAGCGTGGCGGCGACCTGGCTTGCCGGGATACAGGATCATCCGTCACTAGTTGCGCTAATGGTTCCGTTTTGCATCATGGCGATTGTGAATGGCGGGATTTACCCTATCGTCGTCGCCCAGGCGCTGAAACCTTTTCCACAGGCAACCGGGCGCGCCGCCGCCCTGCAGAATACGCTGCAGCTTGGCCTCTGTTTCCTGGCAAGCCTGCTGGTCTCAAGCCTTATCGCCACTCCGCTTCTGACCACCACCAGCGTGATGCTGATTTCCATCGTTCTGGCAGGCATCGGTTTCTGGATGCAGCAACGACGCGTGCAGTTAGTGAACGAATCGTCTCACGCTTGATGATTTTTTAAAGCATCTCCCGGACCAGTAATTAGCCTGCTAATATATTTTTATTGAAAGGCGGTTTTTAGCGGCCTATACTGGATCCGGCATCACATAAATAGAAAGTTTTTTAGATATTAACGGGGGCAGGAAGCAGCCCGTTTCACCATGGAAGGCCTTTCGGCAAGGGTTATCTCCCTTCCTCTGTTCTACGTCGGATAGCACCCTCACGATTTTTTCGTGAGATTTCTCACAAAGCCAAAAAAGCGTCTACGCTGTTTTAAGGTTCTGATCACTTGGGCGTGATGGAGAAGCTATGAGTTCATCGTGTATAGAAGAAGTAAGTGTACCAAACGATGATTGGTACCGGATTGCAGCTGAATTATTGGGCCGTGCCGGAATTGAGATCAATGGTTCCGCACCCTCCGATATCCGGGTAAAAAACCCGCTCTTTTTTAAACGCGTGTTACAGGAAGGGTCTCTCGGATTAGGCGAAAGCTATATGGACGGCTGGTGGGAATGCGAACGCCTGGATATATTCTTTCACAAGGTATTGCGCGCCGGGCTGGATAAGCAACTCCCCCACCACTTCAAAGATACGCTACGTATCGCTGGCGCTCGCCTGTTTAATCTGCAAAGCAAAAAACGCGCCTGGATTGTTGGTAAAGAACACTACGATTTAGGCAACGACCTTTTCCACCGCATGCTCGATCCCTATATGCAATATTCCTGCGGATACTGGAAAGAGGCCGAAAATCTGGAACAGGCGCAGCAGGATAAATTAGATCTTATCTGTCGCAAACTGCAGCTTGAGCCGGGAATGAAAGTGCTGGATATCGGTTGCGGTTGGGGTGGGCTGGCCTATTACATGGCCAAAAACTATAACGTCAGTGTGACAGGCGTGACCATTTCGGCCGAACAACAAAAAATGGCACAGGAGCGCTGTGCAGGATTAGATGTCAATATTCTGCTGCAGGACTATCGCGATCTTCACGAAAGTTTTGACCGTATCGTCTCCGTCGGGATGTTCGAGCACGTTGGGCCTAAAAATTACGCCACTTATTTTGAAGTTGTCGATCGTAATTTAAAACCAAACGGTCGTTTTCTGCTACATACCATTGGTTCAAAGATTACCGATCACAACGTCGACCCGTGGATTAATAAATATATATTCCCTAACGGTTGCCTGCCGTCGGTACGCCATATCGCCGATGCCAGCGAGAAGCATTTTGTGATGGAAGATTGGCATAACTTTGGTGCCGATTATGACACCACTTTGATGGCCTGGTACGAGCGTTTTCTTGCCAGTTGGCCGGATATTGCCGATAACTATTCAGAGCGTTTCAAACGCATGTTTACCTATTATCTGAATGCCTGCGCGGGTGCTTTCCGCGCCCGCGATATTCAGCTCTGGCAGGTCGTCTTCTCGCGCGGTGTTGAACATGGCCTGCGCGTAGCCCGCTAGACTCGTTAAAAAAAGCCCCCGCAGAAATACATTTCTACGGGGGCTTTTTTATTATTCTTCCGCGCTTTTTTGCGCCGCTTCTTTTGCCGCCAGCACGCGTTCCACGGTATCCACCACCGCCTGAGTCTGCGGATCGATTTCGATATTTACTTTATCGCCGAGTTTTTTCACCCCAAGCGTGGTGCGCTGCAGCGTTTCCGGAATAAGATGCACGCAGAAACGAGTCGGGGTCACTTCACCAACCGTCAGGCTAATACCGTCCACGCCAATGAACCCTTTATACAGGATATATTTCATCAGCGCCGGGTCCTGCACCTTAAACCAAATCTGGCGATTGTTTTCCGAGGTGAGGATTTTAACGACTTCGGCGGTGGTCATAATATGGCCGGACATCAAATGGCCGCCGATTTCATCACTGAATTTCGCCGCTCGCTCGACGTTGACCATATCGCCTTCATGGATAGCGCCAAGATTAGTGATACGCAGCGTCTCTTTCATCAAGTCAAAGCTGATTCGCGGGCCGTCAATTTCGGTAACGGTCAGGCAACAGCCATTGTGCGCCACCGAAGCACCGGTCTCCAGGCCATCGAGCATATGCGCCGGCAGCTCCACCACGTGGGTGCGGAAATTCGGTTTCTCATCGATGGACACCACTTTCGCAGTCCCCTGTACAATACCAGTAAACATACTTTGCTCCTGTTGAGAATCGTGACGGTATCATTACCGTTATATATACGCGGAACAATAACAGTTGGCCAAACAGGTTGCCAGCGCGCATCGTGCCCCCACCATTTTTTCACTGGCTTAATGGCTAATCCTCGCTACAATAGACTGGAAATTCCTCCTGTTTTTTCTTCTTGCTGCCATTTAAGGCGGCTTTTTTAGTCTCAAAATAACAACAATATAAAGGTGTTCACGTGCAGAAGTACTTTATAGAAGCGCGTCAGTTATTAGCATTGGCTATCCCGGTCATTCTGGCGCAGGTCGCCCAGACGGCGATGGGTTTTGTCGATACGGTGATGGCCGGCGGCTATAGCGCAACTGATATGGCCGCCGTGGCTATCGGCACCTCGATCTGGCTACCTGCTATCCTGTTTGGCCACGGTCTGCTGCTGGCGTTAACGCCGGTTATCGCCCAACTCAATGGCTCCGGTCGCCGCGATCGTATCGCCCAGCAGGTACGCCAGGGCTTTTGGCTGGCGGGCTTTGTCTCCGTACTGGTGATGGTGGTGCTGTGGAACGCAGGCTATATCATCAGCTCGATGCACAACATCGACCCACAGCTTGCCGACAAAGCGGTGGGGTATCTGCGTGCGTTGCTATGGGGCGCGCCAGGCTATCTGTTCTTCCAGGTCGCGCGTAACCAGTGCGAAGGGCTGGCAAAAACTAAGCCCGGAATGGTGATGGGTTTTATCGGCCTGCTGGTCAACATTCCAGTGAACTACATTTTTATCTATGGTCATTTCGGTATGCCGGAACTTGGCGGCATCGGCTGCGGGGTCGCGACCGCCTCGGTCTACTGGGTCATGTTTGCCAGCATGCTGACCTGGGTGCGCCGCGCGCGCTCAATGCGCGATATCCGCTGCGCTGAGCGTTTCAGTAAACCTGATTTTTCGGTATTAAAACGGCTGGTACAGCTGGGGTTGCCAATCGCGCTGGCGCTGTTTTTTGAAGTCACGCTGTTCGCGGTTGTGGCGCTGCTGGTTTCGCCATTGGGGATTATCGATGTCGCAGGGCATCAAATCGCCCTTAACTTCAGTTCGCTGATGTTCGTTCTTCCGCTCTCGCTGGCGGCGGCGGTAACAATACGCGTTGGTTTTCGTCTCGGCCAGGGCTCGACGCTGGATGCACAGACCTCCGCGCGTACCGGGGTCGGCGTGGGCGTCTGCATGGCAATGATCACCGCGATTTTCACGATCCTGATGCGTAAGCAGATTGCCCTGCTGTATAACGATAACCCTGAGGTGGTGCTACTGGCCTCACAGCTGATGCTGCTGGCGGCGATTTATCAGATTTCCGACTCCATTCAGGTGATCGGCAGCGGTATTCTGCGCGGTTATAAAGATACGCGGTCGATCTTCTTTATTACCTTCACCGCTTACTGGGTACTTGGCCTGCCAAGCGGTTATCTGCTGGCGCTGACGGATATTGTGGTGCCGCGGATGGGGCCTGCGGGCTTCTGGTGCGGCTTTATCATCGGCCTGACCTCCGCTGCCATCATGATGATGCTGCGCATGCGCTTCCTGCAACGTCAGCCATCAAGCGTGATCCTGCAGCGCGCCGCGCGTTAACCAGAAACGCTAAAGAAAAGGGCAAGCCGTTAAAACGGTTTGCCCTTTAATAGCGCTACTTCGCAAGCCATTTGCGCTGCGGCGGCGTATAGCGATGGAATGCGGTTAAAATCTCCTGTACATCATCGCTAAAAGTCAGCATCTCAGCATAGCGGCGATGCATAAACCCTTCGGCGGCCATTTTTTCCGCCATCGCCTGCAGCGGGTTGTAATAGCCGTTCACGTTCAGGAAAGCACAGGGCTTTTCATGAATACCGAGCTGCGCCCAGGTCCACTGTTCAAAAATCTCTTCCAGCGTTCCGGCTCCACCCGGCATGGCAATGAAGCCATCCGCCAGCAGCGACATCTTGTTTTTGCGCTCATGCATATTCTCAACGACATGCAGCTCGCTTAATCCGCTATGCGCAATCTCACGCTCCACCAGCCCGCGCGGCATCACGCCAATGACCCGCCCGCCGTGTTCTAATGCAGCATCTGCCACCGCGCCCATAAGTCCTACTTTACCGCCGCCATACACGAGCTCCACCCCGGCTTGCGCCAGCGCCTTGCCAACCTGTTGCGCGTAAACCTGATAAATCGGGTTTTCCCCGGTAGAAGAACCACAAAAAATGCCAATTGCTTTCATTACTGCGCTCCGTCGTTTATTTGCCGCACACTCTAGCATAAAGTCGGTGAACGTCTCCCCTGCCAATCCGGGCAGAAAAACGCAACGGAGCAGGACATTGCTGAAGAAATATCCTTTATCATCAGTAAAATATGGGCGATATGGATAAAAGTTCTGCAAACGCGTCTATTCTGCAAGAAAAGTGACGTTTGCCTCTTGCCACACGGCCTCCCTGCCGTTAATATGCGTCCCCGTTGTCACCACAACATTGCGTTCATAGCTCAGTTGGTTAGAGCACCACCTTGACATGGTGGGGGTCGTTGGTTCGAGTCCAATTGAACGCACCATTCTGCGTCTGTAGCTCAGTTGGTTAGAGCACCACCTTGACATGGTGGGGGTCGTTGGTTCGAGTCCAATCAGACGCACCATTTCCTTATCCTACTCAAACTTGCTTGCTAAGTACATTTTTGGCCTTCCTTCTCCCTCCCGTTTTTTTTTCACGTTTCAGCTGACTCTACCACTCGTGGACGCAAAATTTTTCAGGCGCAGGGACTGCATCGTTGCCAAGAGAAGCGAGCAAATGTCTGGACATGCGAGGTGAAAGCGCCATGAAAATAGGCCCCTTGAAAGAATTTGTGGTCATGGAGCCACAAAGGATCTTTGGCGACAATATCACTGTGAACAGTCCGTGGCTGAAACTTGCCACGGAGGTTCGATAGTACCCGGAAGGTTCAGGCCAGGCAGTCAACTGCCCGGAAAAAATGCTCTTCCGTCATGAAAGTATTCTCCTTTACCCCCTGGTACTCACGCCGGATAAACCAGCCCTCTTCCGGCGCCATGCTCAGGTAAAACACCTGGCGGATACCGGGCGCATCAACCCGCATTGTCACACAGCCCCTCTCCGCACCACGACAGAGTTGCTCCGGAATAATACTGACGCTGCGGTCTCCGTTCACCAGGCGAAGGGTGGCGATGTCGTACCGGCATATGCCACTGCTGAGGCTGAATCCAATAGTGCTCAGGTCGTGGATGTGTTTTGTCGCGGTGATGACTTCAATCCCGCTGCCCTCAAACCACCCGCAAATCTGCTGCGTCAGTGCATCCATCCGCTGGCGGAATGCCCGGATTTCCGCTTCCGCTGATGTGGGACCGGGCGGGGTACTGTCGTTATTCTGCTGCACTTTTCTGAAAAATCGTTCTCTGGCTGACACGCTGTCGTCCATGTTTCCTGTTCACATTCTGTTAAAGCAGATTCAGCGCGCCATGCGCTGACCTGCCATTTTCTTTTTTCTTCTCAGCCGCTCACGCGCCTTCTTTACTGACAATCGGCTCCGGTGCGGGAACAGTTTCAGCAGGTCCGGCAACAGCAGATGGTCATTTCTGGCAAGGAGCATCCGCTCTTTTTCACTCCATTTCCGCTGTCCGGCGCTTTCGCCCCCCTGATACCGGATGCCCATATCACAGGCCTTTAATTTCACCGCATCTGCCGTGCGCCCCGACAGGCGGTCTGCCACCGCAACCCCTTCCTCCGGATACCAGGTCGCCAGAATCTGCTCCTCTTCCCGGATCCAGGTCCGGGCAAACACCACGCCCAGCCTGTTCGCCATCCACTGAATCGTCCCCCGGTTGCGGCCCGGCAGCAGCGTCATGACATGCGCATACCCCTTCGCATAATGCACACGGACAATCTCTTTTTCTTCATCGCTCCAGGTTTCGATGGGTTTATTACCGGACGAACACCCCATCAAACGCGCCGCCGCCCTGACGGAGGCGGGCGAGCGCCCGAGCCGTTCTGCTATCACCACGGTCGCCATGCTGCCGTAGTGTTTTTCCACAAAGTCCAGTTCACGCAGGGTCCAGGGTGTCCGGTGGTTGCGGTAGCGGGAATGATTCATCGGGTGCAGTTCCGTGGGGTTGTTTTAACTCAGGGTATAATGGCCCGACAGTATATCCGGGCTATTCCGTTCAGCAGGGCATAAAGGGTAATCAGCTGCTGAGTGCGCTAAGAATGTCCATACCTGCATGCACAGGCAGCGGCCAGATACGTTCGGATTATGTCGTCATGACGGTTTCAGCCTGACTAAAAATCAGAGTACATCATGGGTATCAAGATACTGCTGCTGTTTCAGGTGGCGGATTAACACCTTGCCCTCCGGCATAAATTCCGTACCGTAACGGACCAAACCGATGCCCTTCAGCTCCGCGTCGATGGCATAGCGCAGCTCGCCCGGCTGCGTCTGCTCCTGCATCACCACGGTAATTTTGCTCAGGCGCGGCTCGTATTTCAGCAGCACGGCCGACAGTATAGTAATCAACTGGTGAGCGGTACCCGGCATGCCCTGAAGGATTTTTGTCATATCCGGCAGACCATAGTCCGGCAGGTGCGCCAGCGTACCGGCGCGGCAGTTAAGAATGCGCTGCATATTATCCAGCACTGACAGGATAAGCTGATTCTCCTCGCTGACGCTTTGCAGGTCGAGGCCGCCGGAGAAGTTGCCGAACAGTGTCTCATAGAGGGATGGGCGCGGCATCTCAGTCCGCCTTCAGGGGCTGAAGGATCAGGCGGTTATTACTGGCTTCGATGATGCGTGGTTTGTCCGGGTCGAGATCGTCCCGGGTGAGAACCAGACGCCAGGTATCATTCGTCTGATCCGGCGCCATAAACATCCCCGCTACGGCGACAAACTGCGTCGACTCATCCAGTGGCATATCCAGCGAGACTGATTCTCCCGGTCTCAGACGAATATCTTTTTCGTCCACAAGATCAGCTCTGACGGCCTGGCTGTCATCAGCAAACAGTGACGGATAGTCCGTACTGTCGAAGGCCTTACGATCTTTCAACTGATAAATACGCACGACTGTCGCAAGCGATGCCCCTTTCGCGTTGTTATTCACACCTGATCGCGCCTGAATATCCAGATGCAGGGTTTTTATCTGTTTGTAAAAAATGGACTTCGTTACTGAAATCGTCCCGTCCTTGACGGTCTGCGTCAGGCCACAACCGGTTAAGGCTGTCGCGAGTGCTAATGCCAGCAACGTCATTGTGGTATTACCAACGGTAATTGCCATCTTCATCGCTCTCCCTTCGGTGAATATTTTCCTGAACGCGCTGATAACGTCCCAGGTTAATGGTGATAATGTCATGTCTGTTTTGTTGCGAACTGAGTGGCCGGAGCACTGCCGTGCGCCCGATCTGTACGGCCTGATTTTCGTCGCAGGCCAGCCGGGCATCCGGCAGCAGGTTCCTCGCCACGCACAGCTGTAACCGCACGTCGAGATGTGAACCGAGAAATACATGCAACAGCGCCATTAAATCGCCGTGCAGTTCTCCGCCAGGCAGCCAGCCACGCACTTCTTCGGGATTACAGGTGGACAGACGCAGCAGCACCTGGCCGTTAACATCTGTTCCGTACGTGCCCATCACGGGGCGGTGGTGCAGGTTGACCGGGTGCTGCGTACGCATGGCAAGCTGGTGTTTCAGCGGAATGCGGCAACGGTCATGGTGATACACCTGAGCGCGGGTATCCGGCGCCAGTAACTGCACCAGCGCCTCCACGCCGTGTTGCGCACGGTACTGTAAACGAGCAAGGGTTTTCTGCAGGTCAGACAGGGCGTGCAGACGCTCGGTCAACCCCGGTGTGACGGTAAACCACTGCGCCTCTCCTTTATGGTGAAGTGCAGGCGGCGATACCCAGGCCACACTCCATACCGGTGGCACACCGTTCAGCCAGCTCCGGCACTGCGCAATGCTGCGTCGCCAGCCACGCAGAGACTGCGCCAGCGCCTCTTCCGAGGTCTGCTGTTCCGGTATCAGCACCAGCAACACCGAGACCTGCGACACCAGAGCCGGGCGGACGGCTGCCAGATGCTGCGCCAGCAGCGGCAGCTGTTCTGCGTTTTGCGCGTGCAGATACCTGCATCGCGGCCGTCAGGCGCTCACCTGCCGGAGCATCAGACAGTGCGGCATCGTCCAGAAACGCATTGATATCGCCCAGACTTGTGGCCGGGGTCAGGTTGATTTTGTCGAACAGGGAGGCGTAGACGCTCTCTTTTTCCAGCACAGTGGTCTGCCCCTGCGCGGAGCCATTTTCAGTATTAACAGACATCAGCATTCTCTCGTTTAATCCATTAAAAGACGCGCCCGTTTTTATTTCGGGGCCAGGGCACTCATTTCGTTACGTAATTCCTGAGACAGCGCCGGATCCTTAAGAATTTTCTCGAGCTCTTTTCTGAAAGTGGCGTTATCCAGCAGATTGGACTTGAGGTCACGTAATAAATTACGCATCGCCAGCATGGCACGAAGCTGGGGAATTTGTCGGGCCACCTGTTCGGGTTCGAAATCTTTCATATCGGAGAAATTCAGTTTCACGCTTTCTTCCGAACCATCACCGGCCATGGTGTTCGGAACCGTCAGGTTCACTTCCGGGTTAAATTCCGAAAGTACGCTGTTGAAGTTATTTTTATTGACGTTGATTTTCTCTCTTTCAGATAATGGGCGGTCTTCTTTGCCATTACTGAAATCACCGACGGCGAGTAGCTTAAGCGGTAATTCAACTTTCTTCTGCGCGCCACCTGTGTGCAACGCAAGCTTTAAATTAATGCGTGCCTTAGGCACCTCGTTCTGGAACGTATCAGCCATAGTGGTCCCTTTCCGTGAGGAATATTTGTTGAAGATAACGACGTTTCTTTACAAAGCCAATACTAGAATAAACCACCACTAAAGATCAACAATATAGATCTAAAATCCACAACTTGACTTTTATTAAGAGTCTTCATCTTATTTACACCACAAATAATTCCAGAGCGGCAATTACCATAAGAAACCCTGACTGTATTTATCAGGAAAGCCAGCACAAAAATCCAGATGCCTGCTAATGATACGATTATAACGAAAGCAATATATCTTATTGACCTAAATCAAAGTCATTGCTGTCCAGCGATTGGATACAAAAATATAGCACAACGCAAACCAGATATAGCAGTGGTGAATTATTCTTTTATGCTTAATCTCCAGGAATGAAGTCCTTTTTCGAACAAAACAATATTCATAAAACGTGACAAACACCCCATAATCATTCGTAAAATGAATATTCCTGCCGAATGTTAATCTTTAGCACCTGCTGATTATAAACCTCCCGACAACGCTCAATCTAAAAATAATGATTTAAAAAACACAAATACCTGACATTAATTTCCATACTAAAAACTCATTTTATTCTGTTTCCGGAAATTGCTGACAGGTAATAAAGGTCTCCCTGTCCGTAATTAACCGGAGAGAATGCTGGCAACACAGGCAGACTCAACATGGGTTTTCCGCCATTCTGCGTCCGTAGCTCAGTTGGTTAGAGCACCACCTTGACATGGTGGGGGTCGGTGGTTCGAGTCCACTCGGACGCACCATTTCAGTCCTGAAATGGTGCAAATCCTCTTCTTGTAGTCTGAATAATACCAATCGCCTGATTTTTTACGCTTTCTCCTGCTACGCTTTTCATATGACAAAAAAAAGCAGGAACAGTGTCGATGAAAAAAATCGCCATTATCGGCTCCGGCCCCACAGGGATTTACACCTTTTACGCGCTCCTGAAGCATAAAACGCCACTGGCCGTTTCCATTTTCGAAAAAGCCGAGGAAGCGGGCGTGGGCATGCCCTATCGAATTGATGAAAACTCGCGTCTGATGCTGGCGAATATTGCCAGCATTGAAATCCCACCCGTTTTTATGACCTACCTCGACTGGTTAAAAGAGCAGAGTGCAGCCCATCTCGCCCGCTATCACGTCGATAAAGCTTCCCTGCACGACCGGCAGTTTCTGCCCCGAATCCTGCTGGGGGAATATTTTCGTGACAGTTTTCTGAGGGTGGTCAAAGAGGCCCGCAGGCTGGGATTTCAGGTCGATATCCATGAATCTGCCGAAGTGACGGATATCGCCACCGACAAAGACGGCGTTACGCTTTCGGTAAATAACAGCCGCTTACCTGAACGCTTCAACCTTGCCGTCATCGCCACCGGCCACGTCTGGCCTGATGAGGATGAGGCCACGCGCACCTTCTTCCCAAGCCCCTGGTCCGGGTTGATGGACGCCGATATCCCAGCCTGTCGGGTGGGGATTATGGGGACCTCATTAAGCGGACTGGACGCCGCCATGGCGGTTGTTATGCAGCATGGCGCCTTTGTTGATGACAAATTCGTTCTGGATAAAGGCAGCGAGGCGTTAAAAATAGTCCTCATGTCCCGGACAGGCATTCTGCCTGAGGCCGATTTTTACTGCCCTATTCCTTACGAGCCGCTGTCGGTATTAACTGAATTTGTCGTTGAGAATGAAATCGCCAAAGGGTCTGACGGCCTGCTGGATCGTATTTTTACCCTGATGGTAAAAGAGCTGGAACTCGCCGACCCGACATGGTGTGAGAAAATCGGGCTGCGCGCCCTGGATGCGGACACCCTTCGCGATGCCTGGTTTGAGGACCGCAAACAGCATGGCCCGTTTAGCTGGGCAGAAGCCAATCTGAATGAGGTCGAACGCAACAAACGTGAGCGGCGAACGGTGCCCTGGCGCTACACCGTGCTTCGGTTGCACGAGATGGTTCAGGAGATCGTGCCGCATCTTAATGAGCAGGACCGGGAACGTTTCAAACAGGGACTGGCGCGGGTGTTTATCGACAACTACGCCGCCATTCCACCGCAGTCTATCCGTCGGATGCTTGCGCTGCGCGAGGCCGGGATCATCAGCGTTGTCGCATTAGGTGATGATTACACGCTGGATGTCGGTCGCGCCCAGACGGCGATCGCGACTGAAGACAACACCTATCTCTTTGACGTGTTTATTGATGCCCGCGGGCAAAAACCGCTGAAAACAGAGGATCTGCCTTTCCCGACACTGTGCAAACAGCTACAGGCGACAGGCGACGAGATCCCTGATATTGGCGAGGATTACACGCTTAAAGCACCAGAAACGGTGCGCGGGAGAATCGCGTTTGGCGCGATACCGTGGCTGATGCACGATCATCCCTTCGTTCAGGGACTGGCCGAGTGCGCGGAGATTGCCGTGTCGATGGCGAAAGCGGCGGAAAAACCCGCTTCAGGGTTACGCAGGAGATTGCCGTATTTCGATAGCTGACAGGGCTTCCATGCCCTGATCGTCATTATTCGAAGAATACTTCCGGGTTCTCAGACAGAGAAACGAAGGTTTTCGTCGCTTTATCCAGCGCACGAATTTCACCGCTCTCAATGTCATACACCCAGCCGTGCAGGCGAAGGGCGTTATTGCGCAGACCCACAGCAACGGATGGATGGGTCTTGATGTTGCTCAGCTGCGCAAAGACGTTCTCCTGCACCATCGCATTCACTTTGTCGATCGGCTGATCCCAGCTTTTCTTCTCCACCACCGCTTTAGCGGCATCAGAATAACGCAGCCAGTGGGAGACGGCAGGCATCGGTTCAAGGTTCGCGTTATCCGCAATCGCCTTCATCGCCCCGCAGTTGGAGTGACCGCAAATCACAATATCCGTCACGCCAAGCGCCACAACGGCATATTCGATGGTTGCGGAGACACCGCCCGGCTCTGGCCCGAACGGCGGCACAATGTTGCCAGCATTTCGAATGACAAAGAGCTGTCCTGGCTCTTGCTGAGTGACCAGTTCTGGTACCAGACGGCTGTCGGAGCATGAGATGAACAGCGCTTTGGGATTCTGGCTGGACGCTAAACTGCGGAAGAGCTCTTTACGTTGCGGGAAAATCTCTTTTTGAAAGTTGAGGAAACCTTCAATGATATGTTGCATAGCAATTTCTCTTTTATCTGTTGTCGTTTAGGTATGATCGAGATCACACTCGTGAAGTTTACCCATCGTGCTTTACCTGAGACAAGCAATATATTTCTGGCCCGACCGCTGCACAATCTCGTCCGCATTTGCCGGGATGTTTTGTCCCTCAAAGGCACCGTACAGACGGGCAAATTTTTTGCCTTCCAGAAGTCCGCTAATCCGCTCAACGGTGCGGGCAGGCAGCGGCAGCATATTCGGGTAGCTCCACATAAAAGAAACGGCGTCTTTTCCGGGCGTGACCTGAAGAATATCCCCCGCCAGCAATACGCCTTCGCCCTCCTGCCAGTGCAGCACCGTGCCGCCTGCAAAATGTCCCCCCAGACGCAACAAGGTGACCGACGGAAATAGTTCCAGCGCATCCCCTTCCCAGAACTGAATGGCAGGACTGCCGCGCATGACCCACTCTCTGTCGCTGGCGTGCAGGTACACCGGTGCATTAAATATCGCAGCCCAGGTCTGCATGGTGGTGTAATAGTGTGGGTGCGAGATCGCAATCGCGCTGATGCCGCCGAGCGCGGTAATGAGCGTTTTGGTTGCCGGGTCGAGGTTGGCAATACAGTCCCAGAGAATATTGCCGTGTGGGGTACGTAAAAGCAGCGCGCGCTGGTTAATCGCAAAGGCAGGCACCGTTTTGATACTGAACAGCTGTGGCTCCAGCTGCTGCCATTTGTTGCTGTGGGTGGAAGTCACGGTAGCAAAGTCAATCCACGCCTGGCCGCTGTGCGGAACATACTGGCGTTCATCCTCGCAAATCGGGCATGTTTCCGGCGTGGTGTCATACGCAGTACCGCAGGTTTTGCAGAGTGTCATCATATGCATTCCTCAGCCATAAAGCAGAGAGTATGGCAGGGATTATCCATATGTGCTGCGAGGTACATTGCTGGCCTTTTTTGCCCTATACTGTGCCAGTATCAAATACTGAATAAAGCAGGTGCCACATGGAAATTGATCTCGAAAACCTGGTCTTTAACGGACTGGATGAAGCAGAAGAGCGTAATGCGGAACGTCTGGACGACGCAGATAAAAAAGCCCAGGCGATTGTTGCGGATGACGACTGCGGCGATGCCTGCAAGATCTGATGAAAAAGCACCGGTTAACCCGGTGCTTTTTTTATGTTACTTTTTCAGCCCGTCAATGGCCGCCTGCGCGCAGGCTTCATCAAGATGACCACCCGGCGCACCGCCGATGCCAATCGCCCCGATCACCTCATCGCCCTCTTTCACCGGCAGGCCGCCCGCCAGCAGCAGGAAGCCCGGAATATCACGCATGTTTTGCGCGCCAGCATTGCTCTGCGCCGCTTCCATCACTTTGCCTGAGGCATTCTTTGCGCTGAGCGCCGTCCAGGCTTTCATTTCGCTGGCTTTAACCGTATGAGGACCGGCATTGTCCGTACGCTGCACGGCTTTCACCACGCCCGCACGGTCAACCACGGTGACCGTCACCTGATAATTCTTTGCCGTACACGCCTGAATGGCGGACGTGGCCAGCGCATTCGCCTGCGCCAGCGAGAGACTCTTTTGGTTTAACGTATCGGCCTGTGCCGACAGACTTACGCTACCCGCGGCCAGTGCCGCAACCATCATTAATTTTTTCATCGCACTTCCTCGCGTGTTGGGATACGTGGCAGAGCGTACCCCACCGGGCGATGAAACATAATTCGGTTGAATACGCACTCAACCTGGTAGTTATACGGATTGCAATTTATCGTATTCGCGTATTGCCTGAACCAGACTGCCGACGCCAAGCTTAGTAAACGCCGCCGCGCGGTGTGCTTCCACCGTCCGTGGCGAGAGATTCAGCCGGGCGGCCACCTCTTTGTTGCTGAGCCCTTTCATCAACTCCCCCAGCACCTCATGTTCCCGCGCGGTTAATTGTGCGAAGCGCGCTTTCACCCGGGAGGTTTCCTGCCAGCCGGCAAACCGGCGCTGGCTCTCCTCAAAGGCTAACCCTACCGTTTCGATAAGCTTATCGGCATCCAGCGGCTTGGTGAAAAACTCAAACACGCCGTTACGAAATGCCCGACGACAGGCATCTACGGTCCCGTGCCCGGTCATGATGATCACCGGCAGCAGGGGCCAGGGCCATTTCCCCTCCTCAAGCCAGGTGAGTCCGCCTTTGCCCGGCATCCGCATATCCAGCAGCATGCAGCCTACCAGCTCTGTGTCCCGTGCATGGGCTGCGGTAAAGGCATCAACGCTTTCAAACGTCCTGACCGGCCACCCCATGCCCGAAAGCAAAAACGCCATCGACTCTCTGATGGATTCATCATCATCAATCAGCCAGATTGTGTTATCCAACCGTAGCCTCCTTTCCGTTTGCCAGTTGTAGCCGGATCTGTGCCCCGCCCTGCGGCGCATTGCCCAGCGTAATCGATCCATTCATACGCGTCATTAATGATTCCGTTAAGGTCATTCCCAGTCCAATGCCCTCTTCCCGGCCGCTGTAAAACGGCATAAAGGCATTCTGTAACGCCTCCGGGCTAAAGCCGGGCCCGCCGTCCGTCACGGTAATCTGAATGCCGCTCTCGGTTTTGTGGCTTTCAATCTTTACCCAGCCAGCAGGACTCGCCTGTTGGGCCTGAATCGCATTGCTGAGCAGATTATGCAGCACCTGCTCCAGCCAGAGCGGGTCGGCCAGCACGGTGGTGGCCCCGGGGGCAAACGCATGACTGACCGAGATATGTTCAGCCCTGCGCTCATGCTCAAGTAAGTTCACCACCTGCAGCCAGCATGCTGCCAGATCGGTTTCCCGCAGGGTGACTTTCTCCTTCACAACGTGCTCGCGAAAACGGGTTAATAATGCGCTAATACGCTGCGTTTGCGTCAGCGCAGCCGACAGCGCCTGCGACACGGCCTGACCGTTTTCCTGCTGTAACTGACGCTGCGCGCCCTGGATCCACGTCTGGGCGGCGGTCAGCGGCTGGTTTATCTCATGCACAATACCGGCGGTGATCTCCCCCAGGGTGTTGAGCCTGGCGTGCTGGTAATAGCGCGCCCTTTGCTCGGCGTCTTTACGCGCTTTACGCTGCCAGAGCACCACGCTTGCCAGCGCAATCACTATCCCCCAGCCGATAAACAACAAGGGGTAAACAGACCAGCGGACGCCAAACCAGTCCGGCCGGGAATCCGCTTCAAGCGTAAAAGGTTGCGTATGTTGCGGGAAGGAGCGTTGCCAGTGCCAGAATGCGTCAGAGGGCCGTTCTTCTCCGGTCGGTATAAAGCGGATCCCCAGATGGGTAAACGGATGATGCGCATTCAGAATCGGGCCGAGATCTACCCGCACGCGGATCTGACGCCAGGGGTTATAAAGCCAGTACTGCATCTCGTGGGCAGGCTCCACCCGCGCCGCATCCAGTGGGCGTCCCGTCGTTTTTTCCAGGGCGAGCAGATGGGGAATTTTTTGCGCAGGGCGGCAATGTCTTCATCGCCATTCAGAAGCGGTAAGACCGATTCATTTTGCGTCAGGACCGCGCTTAATTCGGAGAATAACGCCGAGAACTCACGGTCTCGCTCCCAGAACTGACGGCGAATTTGTTCGGCGTAGAGCAGTACGCCGCTGAGCGTGCACGCTATCGCCCAAAAAACGATAGCGCGTTTCATCATGCTGTTGGTGGTCATTGCGTTAACAGGGGCAGTGGCGAATCCCGAGACCTTACCAGCTAACCCTGTTAAGAACAAAAAAACGTGGGGTCAGACCTCCGGCGTATGTTTAAAGCCAGTCAGCATGAGCATTAACCCGTCTGGTGATGAGGCTGGTTCAAACTGATAATGATTCCCCTGGCGATCGCCACCGATATACCACGAGATCTCGGTTTTCCCTTCCGCCAGCGCCTTACGCACGGCTTTATCCACGTCGACCATCCGGTATTCACGAACATGGTTCAGATAAAGCACGGCATCTGAACGGTAATTACAGGCCGGACGCGACGACCACTTCACGGTCGCAGGATCCCAGTCATTACTGGCCGGATAAAAGAAAATCTGATCGGCCCCATTGTTTTCTACCTTCCCACCGAAAATACGGACACGGTATTTAAACAAGGACGGATCCTGCCCGGCGGGCAGCGGTGGGATATGGAATTTTACCAGGCTTAGCGTCTCGCTGTTTTTTGTGCGTCCACCGTTCTGCCAGTTATCCTCTACCAGTAACACCTGCGGTGAAGGCTGAGTGATGTTCGGTTCAAGACTGCTGAGCCAGACATTGGCCTTCGCCATAGAATAACCATAGGGCACGGTTGAACCACAATCCATACCGCGGTTCATGCAGCGTTCGGTCATAAAGCGGGCGGCATCGTCCGTCCAGCCGTTCATGAAATCGGCATGCGCCGTATAGAGGCTACCCCAGCGTTCTTCACGTTCAGCCCCCTGCATCACCGGATCGAGCGACAGTTGCGCCTGACGGGTGTCCAGGCGGGTAATACCATGCAGCACGTAAGCCACATTCATATTAACCGTTGGAATTTTTACCGGGAACGCGCTCGGGCACTGGCCGTTAACGTCATACGCCGCATTGGCCAGACCGTGGTCGGGCTTCAGATTCACGCCGTCCCAGCAGTTCGGAAATTGAATGCCAATATTAAACTGGACGGCATCGTTAGCTTTACGCAGCCCGCACACCTCCCCGATTTTGCTGCTATAGCCATTCCCGTTCGCGCATAAAAAGCTGATATGGGGGTTGGGCGTGCTGCCGTGATGATCCCCGGCGAGCAGCGACAGCCCGGCCGGGAACGGGTGCAGGGGATAGGCATCAACCTTCGAGGCCTGATAATAGGTTTTTTGATAGGCCGGTTTGACCACCGTTCCGTCGGGTAATCTCAGAGAAGGCGCCCAGTAGGCAGAGCCGTCGGCCTTGTTATCACAGGTCGTCTCTTCATGCTGGCGCAAGGTTTCCCGGGTTGAAAAGGCATCGGTATGGGTATTGCCAAAGAAATCGTGCCACATGGCCTGGTTGGGCATACCAAACATCATGATGGCGTCATCGCCGAGGGTGTGGGAGTAACTGCAGACCACATGCGCCTGTGGCCCGGCATAGGCCGCCTGCATGGCAATCAGTAACGCTGTGGTTAAAAGGGCGGGCGTGAATACAGTCCGTTTCATCTTCATCTCCATCTGTGAAAGGAGATATTGGTAACAAAACGGTCTGCGTTAACCGAGGATTTCCCAGCGTATTTTTCCGCTCATCCACGCTTTACAGCATCGATGCACAGCTCATTCCAGTACATTTCGCGCGTGCGGCGCAGTTCAGCGTGACGTTTTATCATGGAACCACTCCGGGTCAATGTTGGCCACGTCCACGCCATACAGACTGGCGACAGGCAGTATCGACTCAAGAACACGTTGCGCGCTGTTCTCCGCATTCGCGGGCCGGGTCGCAAAAAACCGCCGTAACGTGCTTATCCACTTTTTCATCGTCTTTACCCCTCTCGCTTTACCTGACTTCAGTAAAACACGCCTCCATCAGGAAGGGGAAATAACAATAACGACTGTTGATATACAGGATTTGAGTAACTCGCGAAACGCTGGTGCCTTACCCGGCCAGCGCCTTCACCACTGTCTCCATCGCCTGGGTAGTTAACTCGCTCCGTTTTACGCGCTGGTTCGCCAGCGCCGTACGCAGCACCCCGGCAATCACGATATGCTTGGGCTCCTGCCCTAAGTCACGCATCTCCAGAACGACCTTCCCTACCACCCGACACATCTCCTGGTACAACTCTTCGTCTTTGGTCACATTGCCCATGGCGATCCACTCCGTTGCCCTAAACCGTCAGCTTAAATGATCCCTCGCCCGGATACAAAAAAGAAGCCCGGCGAGAAACTCACCGGGCTTCCTAAGCTAAATCAATTAATTAGTTATTTACCGGGATCACCGCGCCTTTGTACTTGGTGCGGATCCAGTCCTGAATCTCTTTGGAGTGCAACACGTTCACCAGCGCAACGATATCTTTCTTCTTCTCGTCACCGCGATGCACGGTAATGATATTGGCATACGGGTTGTTTTCACCGCTCTCAACTGCAATCGGGTCGTGAACCGGATCCAGACCGGCGTCAATCGCGTAGTTGGCGTTGATCACGACCGCCGCGCCTTCATCGTTGTTATACATCTGCGGCAGCAGAGACGCTTCCACGTTAGGGGTGAACTGCAGCTTTTTCGGGTTCTCCACGATGTCGCTGATGCGCGCGGTCACTTTGTCGATGCCAGGCTTCAGCTTGATCACCCCCTCTTTTTCGAAGATAGAGAGAATACGCCCCTCTTCAGAAACGGCATCACGCATGATGATTTTGCCGCCTTCCGGCAGGTCTTTCAGCGACTTGTATTTTTTGGAGTAGATGCCGATGGGCTCGATGTGGATCGCGCCTGCGCTGACAAAATCATAATCCTTATCGCCTTCGTGATCTTTCAGCACGCTGTTCAGGTAAGGGATGTGCTGGAAGTAGTTCGCGTCAATGTCATGACCCGCCAGGGCAGTGTTGGGCAGAATGTAGTCCTGGAACGGTTTGATCTCCAGGTCGATACCCTGCTTCGCCAGAATCGGCTTCGCCTGCTCAAGAATTTCAGCATGTGGCGTATTCGACGCGCCCACGGTGAGGGTGTCAGCCCAGGAGGCAAAGCTCAGGGCGCTGAGGGTTGCTGCGGCGATCAGTGTCAGTGTCTTTTTCATGATGATGGTTCCTGTGTGTATTTATTAGCGTTTATCTAACAGTGAGGTAATGATGTCGCCGCAGAACTGGATAACGAAAACGATGATCAAAATGGTCACCGTTGCCACCAGCGTGACGTCACCATGGTTGCGCTGGAATCCTTCCAGATAAGCCAGATTTCCCAACCCACCGGCGCCAATCACTCCGGCCATTGCGCTGTAGCTCACCAACGCAATCAGCGTCACCGTAATACCTGAAACCAGTGCGGGTGATGATTCCGGCAGTAAAACCCGAAACACTAAGGTGCTCAGTCGTGCCCCCATTGAGCGCGTTGCTTCTATGACCCCTTTGTCCACTTCACGCAGGGCGATCTCCACCAGACGGGCGTAGAACGGTGCGGCGCCCACAATCAGGGCAGGCAGTGCCGCGTTAGCTCCCAGGATGGTGCCAACAACGGTCTTGGTGAACGGGATCAGCAAAACAATCAGAATGATGAACGGGATAGAGCGGAACACGTTCACCACAATCGAAATGACGCTATAGACCGTGCGGTTGTGGAACAATCCGCCGCGGGCGGTTAAAAACAGCGCCAGACCCAGTACAATCCCCAGCACAAAGGTCGCCACACCGGAGAGCGCGGTCATGTACAGCGTCTCAAGCGTTGCCGCCCAGAGCTGATCCCACTTCAGATGCGGAAAGAGATTCTCAGCCATGTTTAATCACCTCGCCTTCAATATCGCTGTGCTTCAGGTCGGCGAGGATATTGTTCAGTTGTTCATCGGATGCCACCACGTGTACCCACAGTTGGCCAAACACGCCGTGCGCCGTCTGGGTCATTTTTCCGTGCAGAATGTTAAACGGCAGGCCGTAGCGCAGCGTCAATTCACCCACAATCGGTTTATGTGTGCTGTGCCCGGTGAAGGTCAGACGGATGACCGTCCCTTCCAGATCGTTTGCCAGCTCGGTATTAAAGGTCTCTTCCTCGGCGTACTGACTCACCTGGCGGACAAACTGCTGCGTAATCGGCTGCTGCGGATGGGTAAAAACGCTCAGCACGTCGCCCTCTTCCACCACTTTACCGTTCTCCATCACCGCCACCCGGTCACAGATTTTGCGCACCACGTGCATCTCGTGGGTAATGAGGACGATGGTCAGCCTGAACCGACGGTTTATGTCCAGTAGCAGATCGAGGATCTGATCGGTGGTCTGTGGATCGAGCGCAGAGGTGGCTTCGTCACAGAGCAATACATCCGGGTTGTTCGCCAGCGCACGCGCAATGCCCACGCGCTGCTTTTGCCCGCCGCTCAGCTGCGACGGATACGCATTTTCGCGGCCTTTCAGCCCGACCAGTTCCACCAGCTCGGCCACGCGGGCCTGAATCCTGGCCTTTGGCACCCCGGCGATCTGCATCGAAAAGGCAATGTTTTCCGCTACCGTTCGCGACCACAGCAGGTTGAAGTGCTGGAACACCATGCTGATCTTCAGACGCGCCTGTCGCAGCGCTTCCCCCTTTGCGGCAGAAATGTCCTGACCGTTAATGGTCACGCTGCCGCTGCTCGGTTTTTCCAGGCCATTTAACAGGCGGATAAGCGTACTTTTCCCCGCGCCGCTGTAGCCAATAATGCCGTATATCTGCCCCTGCTCAATCGTCAGATTGACGTTATCAACGGCCGTGAGCGCCACCTTGCCGTTGTCAAAGACCTTCGAAATATTGCTGAGAACAATCATTCTTATTCGTTATCCGTCCGCCCTGGCGGTTTAGAAGTATGGATGTCCAAACGATAGTAATCAGCCGTTACTTGCTTTTAAATGAACAAAAAAGCATGTGTTATAACCAGAGGGAATAAACACTGCCTGTCGCGGGCGAGACCCGTTTAGACCAATTTCAGCAATCTTTATCTGCACGATGCATATGTCAGGGGCGACCCACGCCAAAAACGCGCATTTTTTCAACATATTCTGTTGATATAGCCATCCTCACATCCGGAGCACTTTACGTCTTGCTATCCTGACATCCAAAAACACCATTTATATTCTTTTCTGTTCTAAAAAGCAGAGATTCGTTCTTTCTTGCGAAATTTTCACCGCCCTATCATCCCGTCATGACCTCCTGAAAGGAAAAACCCATGACGATTTACCACTCCGTCACTGAACTGATTGGCCAAACACCGGTTATCCAGCTGCATAAACTGGACACCGGCCTCTGCTCGCTGTTTCTGAAACTGGAGAACCAGAACCCGGGTGGCTCTATAAAGGACCGCGTGGCGCTGTCGATGATTAATGAAGCGGAGCGCACCGGCCAGCTGCAGCCGGGCGGCACGATTATTGAGGCCACGGCGGGGAATACCGGCCTGGGTCTGGCCCTGATCGCCGCCCAGAAAGGCTATTCGCTGATCCTGGTGGTACCGGACAAAATGAGCCGCGAGAAAATCTTCCACCTTCGCGCGCTGGGTGCCCAGGTGGTACTGACGCGTTCGGACGTCAATAAGGGCCATCCCGCCTATTACCAGGATTACGCCCGGCGTCTGGCGAGTGAACTGCCCGGCGCGTTTTACATCGACCAGTTCAACAACGAAGCCAATCCGCTGGCGCACCGTACCACCACCGCGCCGGAGCTGTTTGAACAGCTTAACGGCAGGATCGACGCCATCGTGGTGGGCGTGGGATCAGGAGGCACGCTGGGTGGCCTACAGGCGTGGTTCGCCGAACACTCGCCGCACACGGAGTTTGTCCTCGCAGACCCGGCAGGATCGGTTCTGGCCGACCAGGTGGAAACCGGACGCTACCGCGACGCGGGCTCCTGGCTGGTTGAGGGAATTGGCGAAGACTTTATTCCGCCACTGGCCCACATTGACGGGGTGAATCGCGCCTGGCGCATCACCGACCGCGACGCGTTCGCCACCGCGCGCGAGCTGCTGAAAACGGAAGGCATTCTGGCTGGCTCCTCCAGCGGAACCCTGCTGGCAGCCGCGCTGAAGTATTGCCAGGCACAGACCACGCCGAAACGCGTGGTGACCTTCGCCTGCGACAGCGGCAACAAATACCTCTCAAAGATGTTCAACGATGACTGGATGCGCCAGCAGGGGCTGATGTCCCGCCCGCAGGCAGGCGATCTCTCTGACTACATTGCGCTGCGCCACGACGAGGGCGCCACCGTCACCGCCGCCCCGGACGACACGCTTTCCACCGTACTGGCACGCATGCGCCTGTATGACATCTCGCAGCTGCCGGTGCTGGAGAACGGCAAGGTGGTAGGCATTATTGATGAGTGGGATCTGCTGCGCCACATTGGCGGTGACGGGGCTCGCTTTGCCCTCCCCGTCACGGCGGCCATGACGCAACAGGTGGAGATTCTTGATAAGCACGCGCCGGAAAGCGCCCTGCACGCCATCTTCGACCGCGGTCTGGTGGCGGTGATTAATGACAATGACCGTTTTCTGGGTCTGATCACCCGCAGCGATCTCCTCACCGCCTGGCGCAACCGTCTACAGCAATAAGGAAACAAGAATGAAAAATCTCGCCACGCTCAGCGTACACAGCGGCCAGGTTAACGATCAACACGGCGCGGTCATGCCGCCCATTTACGCCACCTCGACGTTTGCGCAACCGTCGCCGGGGGAGCATACCGGCTACGAATATTCCCGAAGCGGCAATCCTACCCGCCATGCGCTGGAAACCGCCATCGCCGAACTGGAAGGCGGCACGCGCGGCTATGCTTTTGCCTCCGGTCTGGCCGCCATTTCCACCGTACTGGAGCTGCTGGATAAAGACAGCCATATCGTCGCCATTGATGACGTGTATGGCGGCACCTACCGTCTGATTGAAAACGTGCGCAAGCGCAGCACCGGGCTGCGGGTCAGCTGGGTAAAGCCCGACGATCTGGCCGCGCTGGAAGCCGCCATTGGTCCCCAAACGCGCATGATCTGGGTGGAGACGCCGACTAACCCGCTGCTGAAACTGGCCGACCTGGCAGCCATCGGGGCCATTGCCCGCCGCCATAACGTGATAAGCGTGGCGGATAACACCTTCGCCTCCCCGGTCATTCACCGTCCGCTGGAGCTGGGTTTTGATATCGTGGTGCACTCCGCCACTAAATACCTGAACGGCCATTCCGACGTGGTAGCCGGGCTGGCGGTGGTGGGCGATAACCCGGCGCTGGCGGAACGGTTGGGTTATCTGCAAAACGCCATCGGCGGCGTGCTCGATCCCTTCAGCAGTTTTCTGACGCTGCGCGGAATGCGTACCCTGGCTCTGCGGATGGAAAAGCACAGCAGCAACGCGCTGGCGATTGCGCAATGGCTTGCGCAGCAGCCGCAGGTTGAAAAGGTGTTCTATCCGGGGCTGGATTCGCACCCGCACTATCAGCTCGCCCGCAGGCAAATGGCGCTGCCGGGCGGGATGATTTCCGTCGTGGTGAAAGGCGATGCGCAACGTGCGACGGAGGTGATCCGCAAGCTGAAGCTGTTCACCCTCGCAGAAAGTCTCGGCGGTGTGGAAAGCCTGGTGAGTCAGCCCTACAGCATGACCCACGCCTCAATTCCGCGCGAGCAGCGTCTGGCTAACGGCATTGTGCCGCAGCTGATCCGCCTGTCCGTTGGGATCGAAGAGGCAGAAGATCTGATTGCCGATCTGAGTCAGGCGCTGGAAAAATAAGCGAAAGGCGGCAGGCCCCTCGCCTGCCGCCATAAGATGTCATTATGCCTTAACGCATTGATAACAATATTATGTGAAACTGCACAGATTATTTCTGAAACACCGTTTCCATTTTCCTTTTATCTTAAAATCAGCGTATAATGCGCGCCAAATCCCTGGTGAATGGTTTCAGCGCTTGGAATACAAAAAACAACGTACAACTTCTCCTCTCCTTCGTTGGGCTGTCACTCAGGCACACTTTCTTCTGCACGCTCATTTGATGTCTCCTATCCTTAGTGCGTGTCATATACTCTTTTGCAACACAGGTTTGACTCCGCGGCGGTGCGCCCCCGGAGCGAGATTTCCATATCCTTCCCAACTTAAAGACTAAGACTGTCATGAAAAAGACGAAAATTGTTTGTACTATCGGCCCGAAAACCGAATCCGAAGAGATGCTGAGCAAAATGCTGGACGCCGGCATGAACGTGATGCGTCTGAACTTTTCCCACGGTGACTACGCAGAACACGGTCAGCGTATTCAGAACTTGCGCAACGTGATGAGCAAGACCGGTAAAAAAGCGGCGATCCTGCTCGACACCAAGGGTCCGGAAATCCGTACCATCAAACTGGAAGGCGGTAACGACGTCTCTCTGAAAGCGGGCCAGACCTTCACCTTCACTACCGACAAATCCGTTGTCGGTAACAGCGAAATCGTTGCGGTCACCTATGAAGGCTTCACCAGCGATCTGTCTGTGGGTAACACCGTGCTGGTCGACGATGGTCTGATCGGTATGGAAGTGACCGCTATTGAAGGTAACAAAGTTATCTGTAAAGTGCTGAACAACGGCGACCTGGGCGAAAACAAAGGCGTTAACCTGCCGGGCGTTTCTATCGCGCTGCCAGCACTGGCGGAGAAAGACAAACAGGACCTGATCTTCGGCTGCGAACAAGGCGTTGATTTCGTTGCGGCGTCCTTCATCCGTAAGCGTTCCGACGTGGTTGAAATTCGTGAGCACCTGAAAGCCCACGGCGGCGAGAAGATCCAGATCATCTCCAAAATCGAAAACCAGGAAGGCCTGAACAACTTCGACGAAATCCTCGAAGCGTCTGACGGTATCATGGTTGCGCGTGGTGACCTGGGTGTTGAAATCCCGGTAGAAGAGGTGATCTTCGCGCAGAAGATGATGATCGAGAAATGTGTCCGCGCACGTAAAGTGGTTATCACTGCCACCCAGATGCTGGACTCCATGATCAAAAACCCACGTCCAACCCGCGCAGAAGCAGGCGACGTGGCGAACGCCATCCTCGACGGTACTGATGCCGTCATGCTGTCTGGCGAATCCGCAAAAGGTAAATATCCGCTGGAAGCGGTGTCCATCATGGCCACCATCTGCGAACGTACTGACCGCGTGATGACCAGCCGTCTGGACTTCAACAACGACAGCCGCAAACTGCGCATCACTGAAGCGGTTTGCCGCGGTGCGGTAGAAACGGCTGAGAAGCTGGAAGCGCCACTGATCGTGGTTGCAACGCAGGGCGGTAAATCTGCGCGTGCCGTACGTAAATACTTCCCGGATGCTACCATCCTGGCGCTGACCACCAATGAAACCACTGCGCGTCAGCTGGTGCTGAGCAAAGGTGTTGTTGCGCACCTGGTGAAAGAGATCGCCTCTACTGACGATTTCTACATTCAGGGTAAAGAACTGGCGCTGGAAAGCGGCCTGGCACAGAAAGGCGACGTGGTGGTAATGGTATCGGGTGCACTGGTACCGAGTGGTACAACCAATACCGCATCTGTTCACGTGCTGTAATAATGTTCAAACGAATTAGTTTTTGATAAAAAGCGTCCTTCGGGGCGCTTTTTTTATTCGTGGTATTAGCCAACTCTATTCAAAAAGCAAATCGGGTTTTTCTATTTAATCGCGATTTATGTAAGATGAATCCGATGAAAAATGCCTTTTTTAACATAGCTTTTTCGACAAAAATGCCGAATTCGTTGCTTCTTTGAGCGAACGATCAAAAATAGGCGTATTCCCATCAAAAAAATATTCTCAACCCAAAAAAGTTTGTGTAATACTTGTAACGCTACATGGAGATTAACTCAATCTAGAGGGTATTAATAATGAATCGTACTAAACTGGTACTGGGCGCGGTAATCCTGGGTTCTACTCTGCTGGCAGGTTGCTCCAGCAACGCTAAAATCGATCAGCTGTCTTCTGACGTTCAGACTCTGAACGCTAAAGTTGACCAGCTGAGCAACGACGTGAACGCAATGCGTTCCGACGTTCAGGCTGCTAAAGACGACGCAGCTCGCGCTAACCAGCGTCTGGACAACCAGGCTACTAAATACCGTAAGTAATAGTACCTGTTAATAAAATGGCGCACATTGTGCGCCATTTTTTTTGCCTGCGTCAAACGTCCTACTGCGTCACCTTCTCGCCATCCTCTTCCGTTACCGCAGCAGAGACACGGCTGTTCTGTACGGACTGCACGTTGTTGCTGGCTGATGGGCCGTTAGCCGCCGATACGGCGACCGGGATCCCCGCCCGGCGCGACAAGGCTTTATCAATAAGCGCTTTGTCACTTCCTGCCTGAGAAACAAACGAGGCAAAGTCAGCGGAATGGGTAATAGGTGTAATCTGCGGGTTTTCTCCCTCCACCTGCGCCAGCGGACGATGTACTTCAATATAGCGTTTGCCATCCGGCTCGACGGAGAACTTCACCGGCTCATTGATAATCTGTACCCGCGTGCCGACCCGCACCTGTTCGAACAGGGCTTTAATGTCCGGAGCGTTCATGCGCATACAGCCTGAACTCACCCGCAGGCCAACGCTGTCCGGCGCACTGGTACCGTGGATGAGATATTCCCCATTGCCCACGCCTAAACGCAGTGCAAAGCGTCCCAGCGGGTTATTTGGCCCGGCGGGTACGACCGGCGGCAATTTAATGCCCTGTTCCAGAGAGCGCGCTCTGATGCCCGGCGTCGGGGTCCAGGTTGGATTAGGGATCTTCTGACTCACGCGGGTCGTCGTGACCGGCGTCTCCAGCCCCAGCTGTCCAATCCCCAGCGGGAAAACCTGAACAATATTTCCCCCCGGCGGATAGTAGTAAAGCCGTAACTCGGCCAGGTTCACCACAATACCTTCGCGTGGCGTGTCCGGAAGCAGCATCTGGGATGGAATGGTAATCACCGTTCCCGGCGCAGGGTTTACCGGCGCAATGGTATTATTGGTTTCAAGGATGAGCTGTGCCGCAGTATTAAACCGACGTGCGATGGTCTGAAGTTTGGTATCCCCTTCCTGTATTGTGTAGGTTTGATTTTGCCCAATCAGACGGCTGCCTGCGGGCGGTAACGGATAATCCATCGCACTGGCCGAATTAAGAGCGCCGAGCGAACCAAGGAGTAAGAGTGTTATTAGAGACGCGCGCTTCATGCTGAGATTCCTTATTCACTGACAGAACGCCAGAAAGCTGAAAAACCAGCGAGGCGGGAACCACCTCGCGAAACAGAATGAATGCTGTCCTGTAAGTCTAGCTAATGATTGCAGCTTTGGCGCGGATGGCGCGAATCATCGCTTCCAGCCCCTGGGAGCGGGACGGGGTGAGATGTTGGGTCAGGGCCATTTTTTCAAACCACGGGCGCACATCAAAGGCGACAATATCCTGCGCGGACATCTGGTGGTAGAGAATAAAGACCACGGCGATAAGCCCTTTCACAATCGCGGCATCGCTGTCGCCGTGCAATTCAATCGTACCGTCGCCCTTTTGCTCCATCACAATCCACACCTGGCTCTGGCAGCCCTGAATAATATTATCCGGGTTATGCGCCGCTTCACTGAGCGGCGGCAAACGCTGCCCCAGCTCAATAATATAGAGATACTTTTCTTCCCAGTTTGCGCAACGTCCGAAGTTACGCAGTAATTTATCTTTGTCCGGCAACTCTGCCATTGTTCGCTTCTCCGTTAGCCCAGCAACTGGTGAATGCGTTTTAGCCCCGCCACCAGCCTGTCGACCTCTTCCGTTGTGTTGTACATTACCAGCGACGCGCGGCACATTGCCGGGACCTGATAAAATGCCATCAGCGGCATGGCACAGTGGTGCCCGGTACGCACGGCCACGCCATAGTTATCGAGGAAACTGCCCACATCATAGGCATGGTGTTTTCCCAGATTGAACGCAATCACGCCCTGCCGGTTGGCCGGGCCATACAGGGTCAACTCGGGCACACTGGCAAGCTCCTGCAGCGCGTAGTGCATCAGCATCTGCTCATACTCCTGGATGGCCTCAAGGCCAATGGAGGAGACATAAGAGAGAGCAGCCCCAAGACCGATAATCCCGCCGGTATTGGGCGTACCAGCCTCAAAACGCCACGGCGCGCGCGCGTAGGTGGTCCCTTCCGACAGGCTGACGGTGGCGATCATCGAGCCGCCCCCTTCCCACGGCGGCATGGCCTGCAAAATATCGTCTTTCACATACAACACGCCGATCCCGGTTGGGCCATAAAGCTTATGCCCGGAGAAGACGTAAAAATCGCAGTCCAGCGCCTGAACATCCACCGCGTGATGCATCACCGCCTGAGCGCCGTCAATCAGGACCTTCGCGCCCGCCCGGTGGGCTTTTTCGACGATCTCTGCCACCGGGTTTTCAGTGCCCAGCACGTTAGAGACCTGGGTTATCGCCACCAGCCGCGTGCGGTCGTCCAGCAGGGCATCAAGGTGCTCAAGCTGAAGCGTGCCGTCCTGATTCAACGGGATCACCCGTAGCGCAGCACCCACACGCTCACAGAGCATCTGCCACGGCACGATATTGGCGTGGTGTTCCATCTCGGTGATGATGATGTTATCGCCCGCGTGGACCTGCGCACTGCCCCAGCTGTTGGCGACAAGGTTGATCCCTTCCGTCGTGCCGCGCACAAACACCAGCTCTTCCGGCGAGCGCGCATTCAGAAAAGCGGCCACCTGGGTGCGGACGTTCTCCATACGCTGGGTCGCCTCTGCGCTCAGCGTATGAATACCGCGATGCACGGCGGCGTAACCGTGGCGGTAGAATTCGGCTTCTGCATCCACCACCTGATTCGGTTTTTGCGCGCTGGCAGCGCTGTCGAGATAGGCCAGCGGCAGTCCATTCACTTCACGGGTCAGAACCGGGAAATCGGCCCGTACTTTCTCTACGGGAAAACTCATGCTTCGCCTCCAGGCAGACGCTGACCAATACGGGCCAGCACCTGCTGTTTTAACAGGCCATCATCCAGCGCCTCCGTCAGCTCTGCGGCAAAGGCGTAGATCATCATTTTCTGCGCCGCCTGCTGGTCAATACCGCGCGAACGCAGATAGAACATCTGTTCATCGTCAATGCGCCCGACCGTGGCACCGTGGCTGCATTTGACGTCGTCGGCATAGATCTCCAGCTGCGGCTTGGTGTCCACTTCTGCCAGGCGCCCCAGCAGCAGGTTGTTGTTGGTCATCTGCCCGTCGGTCTTAATGGCGTGTTGCGCCACATTGATCAGACCGTTAAACACCGCGCGGCCTTTGTCGCTGACAATGGTTTTGTGCAGCTGGCGGCTGTTGCAGTAGCCTTTGTTGTGCTCAAGCCAGGTCCGCGTATCACACACTTCCGATTTGACCGGCATCGCCAGGCTGTTGATGCGCAGGGTGGTGTTCTCGCCGTTAAGCTGCGTGCTGGTATTGTGACGCAGTACCGCGCCCCCCAGCAGGAAGCTGTGGCTGTATGCCGCTGCATCTTGTCCAAGCAGGATATCGTTATGCGCAAAGTGGTGACTCTGCGGGTTCTCGAATGCCAGCTTGATATGGTGCAGCTGAGCGTTGGCGGCGACATTCATCGTCAGGCGCGCCCCGGTAAAGTGGCGGGTATCGTTGAGGCTGACGTAATGTTCAATAATCGTGGCTTCCGCCCCCTCCGCCAGCTCCAGATGGTGGCGATAGTGCGCAGTATTGATTTCATCGCCGTCCAGGCCCTGGGTGATGTGCATCAGCAGCAGCGGTTTCGCCGGGCGCTGGTTTCGCTTCACGTGAATCTGCGTCACACTCTGCGCCAGGCTCTCGGTAAGGTGCAGAAAGACCTCCGGCTGCACGGGTGCCGTCAGGCCCTGGCGCTCATCATTAATAGTGATCGTATAACCGCTCTCGTCGGTGCTGTCGCTCAGATCAGGACGGAACTGGCCGTCGACAAACACCAGGCGCAGGGCATCCACATTCAGCGCCAGTGCATCGCGCTGCGTCGGTGTGATATCCGCCCGTTGCGAGACAAATTCAGCGTTCAGCAGGCCCTCAAGCGGCGTGTACTTCCAGTTCTCATGTTTACGCGTGGGTAAACCGAGGCGCAGCATCTGTTGCAGGTGCTGTTGTGCCTGCTCAGAACGCCTTCCGCCCTGCGCTTCAAACAGGCGGTGCCACTGCTGGAGCGCATTACTGCTGTTCGGTAAGCCAGCCATAACCCTGCTCCTCCAGTTGTTTGACCAGCGTGAAATCACCGGATTTCACAATGCGCCCCTGGTAAAGCACGTGGACGTAATCCGGTTTGATGTAGTCAAGAATACGCTGATAGTGGGTGACGATAATGAATGAGCGTTTGCCGTCGCGCAGAGAATTCACCCCGTCGGCGACAATCTTGAGGGCATCGATATCCAGACCGGAATCGGTCTCATCCAGAATGCACAGTTCAGGTTCAAGCACCGCCATCTGCAGAATGTCGTTGCGCTTCTTCTCACCGCCGGAGAAACCGACGTTCACCGAGCGGGTCAGCAGATCTTCCGGCATTTTCAGCAGCTTGATCTTCTCTTCCATCAGGTCCTGAAAATCAAAACGATCCAGCGCCTCCAGGCCACGGTATTTGCGTACCGCGTTGAGCGCCGTTTGCAGGAAGAATTGATTACTGACGCCCGGAATTTCGACCGGATACTGGAAAGCCATAAAGATGCCCTCCCCCGCGCGCTCTTCCGGCGACATCTCCAGCAAATCTTTGCCGTTAAACTCCACCGAGCCGTTGGTCACTTCGTAATCTTCGCGTCCCGCCAGCGTCGCTGAAAGCGTACTTTTCCCGGAGCCATTCGGCCCCATAATGGCGTGGACTTCACCCGGCTTGACGTCAAAATTGAGGCCACGCAGGATGGCTTTGTCTTCCACGCTAACCTGTAAATCTTTAATACTTAACATGTGCTTTCCTTAACCGACGCTGTGTTCAAGACTAATGGCGAGGAGTTTCTGGGCTTCAACGGCAAATTCCAGCGGCAGTTCAGAGAACACGTCCTTACAGAAGCCGTTGACAATCATCGAGATGGCATCTTCTTCACTGATCCCGCGCTGCAGGCAGTAGAAAAGCTGATCTTCCCCGATACGCGACGTTGTCGCCTCATGCTCAAGCTGGGCGCTATTGTTGCGACACTCCACGTACGGGAAGGTATGCGCGCCGCAGTCTGCGCCAATCAGCATGGAGTCACACTGGGTAAAGTTTCGCGCGTTGGTGGCCGTAGGCATGATTTTCACCAGCCCGCGATAGCTATTCTGGCTGTGTCCGGCGGAAATACCTTTTGAGATGATGGTCGATTTGGTGTTTTTACCAATGTGGATCATCTTGGTGCCGGTATCCGCCTGCTGATGGCCGCTGGTCAGCGCAACGGAATAAAACTCGCCGATGGAGTTATCCCCGCGCAAAATACAGCTCGGGTACTTCCAGGTAATGGCCGAGCCGGTTTCAGACTGGGTCCAGGACATCTTGCTGTTTTCTCCTTCGCACAGCGCACGCTTGGTGACGAAGTTGAGGATACCGCCGGTATTACCGTCGCCCGGGAACCAGTTCTGCACCGTGGAGTATTTCACTTCGGCGTCTTTGTGGATGATGACTTCAACCACCGCGGCGTGGAGCTGGTAGCTGTCGCGCACCGGCGCGGAACACCCTTCGATGTAGCTGACGTAGCTGCCTTCGTCCGCCACCAGAATGGTGCGCTCGAACTGGCCGGTCTTTTCCGCGTTGATGCGGAAATAGGTCGACAGCTCCATTGGACAACGTACCCCTTTCGGCACGTAGATGAAGGTGCCGTCTGAGGCGACCGCTGCGTTGAGCGCCGCGAAGAAGTTGTCGTTAGACGGTACCACGGTGCCAATGTACTTTTTCACCAGTTCCGAGTGATCGTGGATCGCTTCGCCGAAAGAGCAGAAAATGATCCCCTGTTCCGCCAGCTTCTCACGGTAGGTGGTTGCCACCGAGACAGAGTCAAAAATGGCGTCCACCGCCACCTCTTTCCCCTCGCGAACCGGTACGCCAAGCTGGTTAAACGCCTCTTCCACCTCTTTACTCAGGAAGCTATTATCCGCGCCCGTTTGCTGTACCGCGCCGGGCTGCGAGGCGCAGGTGTCGTCACAGCTGCCGCAGGAAGGTGCAGAGTAGTAGCTGTAATCCTGATAATTTAACTTATCGTAGTGGGCTTTCAGCCAGTGCGGCTCTTCCATCTCCAGCCAGGCCCGGTAAGCGCTCAGGCGGAATTCGAGCATCCACTCCGGCTCGTTACGTTTGGCTGAAATTGCGCGCACGACATCTTCGTTGATGCCCTTCGCCAGTTCATCAGTTTGCAGCTGGGTGAAGAACCCCTCTTTATAGTTGAGGTGTCCGCCGCTCCAGGTATTTACTTCACTCGTTGCTTCAGTATTACGAGACATAGTACCGCCTATACCCCAAAGCTTTCGCCGCAGCCACATTCGTTCTGGGCTTTCGGGTTATGAAATTTGAATAACTGGTTTAAACCTTCACGCACGTAGTCCACTTCGGTGCCGTCGATAAACGGCATCGCCTGAAGCGCGACATACAGTTTTGCGCCATCCGTTTCAAACACCAGATCATCTTTTTCGGGTTCGGTGACGGTGTCGAGCACATAACCAAACCCCGCGCAGCCGGTCTGCTTGACCCCTAAACGCACGCCGAGGATCTCTGGCTTTTTCGCCACCAGCTCATGAATATGTGCCGCCGCCGCTGGCGTGAGCGTTAAACCGCGCCAGGCGAAATCGGCAGGGTTAAAGGTTTCTGAATGCAGTTCCATAGGTCCACCTCATCTGATAAGCCATCAGGCATAACACCATGTTAGTGATAACGATTATCACTTCAACCCTCTGACAGCAGGGGCATTAGGCTTAATCGCCCTTTTTGCCTGGTTTTATTAAGCATAGACCCTGTGAGAGGATGCTGGCGGGATGGATTTAATTATTCAATGCATTGATTAATAATGCATTTCGCTGCAGCGATCGTCTGATTAAAAGGAAAAGCAAAATATGCATCGGAAATGCCTATTTTTGAGATAGCTTTTGCGCAGGACAGGACAGAAAGAAAAAAAGGCCCTCAAGGCCTCTGATGATTAATGATGAAAGGCGACGGAAAAACCCTGTTCACGCCAGTGATCGAGCTGTTCCTGCTGACGGGGCGTGGGCGATTTTCCCGTCCAGACAAAGAGTTTCTGCCCGGGGAAGAGTTCGGGACGCGGTGAATCAATCGGCTCTGCCAGCACGTCGATATGCCAGCCCTTATTGGCTAAGCGCGCGGCTTCAAGCCACAGATGAGTGCGGTCGTCGCACTCCCAACCGATGAGCAACGCATCTTTACCGGCTTTTTTACGCGATTCTGCCAGGCTTGCCACGGCGAATTCGATCAGCACACCATCAAACAGGCTCGCCATGTGGCGCACCGTATTTTGATCCTGATTCATGCGCTGCCTTACGGGGGTAATAATGTTGTCGATCAGCGCATCCATGGCGTGATCGCGGCGAAACTCGCCAATTTTTGCGCGCAGTTTTGCCGGGCTGGCATAGCGCAAAACGGTCATCAACTCTTCCTGGAAAGCGGCCCAGTTACCCTGGGTCATCACTTCCTTGTTTTCCAGCAAGGCTTTTACTTTCCCCACCGAAACGCCTGATTTCATCAGACGTTTGATCTCTTCAATACGCAGGATATCCTCGTCGTCGAACTGACGATGACCCCCTTCACTGCGCTGCGGCTTCAACAAACCATAACGGCGCTGCCAGGCACGCAGCGTAACGGGGTTGATACCGCATCGTTCGGCGACTTCGCCGATACTGTAATAGGCCATTAACTCCCTCACGCTCAATACTTCCATACCCAACCACAGCAACCTTATCAGATTGTACAAGCTATTTGTATAACTAAGACCTCAGTTTGTAACAGGTGAATGGTGAGGACACCATCCACGCCGTTAACTCTATTGTTGTCTAAATTCCGCCTTCCGTACAGTTAACTCTGCCAAAGGTTGTACAGCATTATCACAATCCAGACTTTTTCTCGGGCCACGAAATTGCCGGAATGCCGCCATGTCGGGGGCTGGCAAACAGATGCCCCTGGAACTGGGAAATTCCCGCAGATTCCAGCCACATCCACTCCTCAGCCTTCTCCACGCCGACGGCGCAGAACTGAATTTCCAGCGAGGAACAGCACTTGATAATCGCCTGAATGATGGCCTGACGCGGACCGCTTTTATGCACATCCAGCACCAGATCGCGATTAATCTTAATTCTGTCCGGCTGGAACTGGGCCAGCAACTGCAGCCCGGCAAAACCGGCCCCGAAGTGATCGATCGTCACGCTGATACCGGCACTTTTTAACTGCCGGACCGAATGGGTAAACTCATCGAAGCGCGAGATGGCTTCACTTTCGGTGAATTCCACCACAATTTGCTCCGGCACAAAGCCGTTCGCGTCGATAGCGGTGAGCAGGAAATCGACGGCATGCGGGACATTGACCAGCGTCATGGGCAACAGGTTAATCGACAGCGTCTGATTCTGTAGCCCCAGCGCACTGGCCATGGAGAGCGCAACCTGTTTGCTGTGCAAATCTGCTGCGTAGACCTCTTCACGCGGAAGCGCCGCAAAATAGGCCCGTGGCGAGTCGCCGGATGGCGTGCGCAGCAGTGCCTCCCAGGAGACCACCTCCTGCATAAAGGGATCCACAATCGGCTGAAACGCAAAGCTGCAGTCTGCCCCTTTTGCTACCACCGGCGGTTGCGCGGATAACGGCGTCTCCTCGGGGATAAAATCCCAGGCATCGGCGGCCGGCAATTCAAAATAGTTGGCCTTCTCGGTTGCCTCAACGAACGTGCGGAAGAACTGCAGCGGACGATCGTTATAGGTCAGCTGATAGCGGGTCGTGCCCTTATTAAGCACCTGCTGAAGAACATCTTCCCGGTCGAAGTGGCGCAAATCAAAGAGTTCCATCCCAACATTGCCAAAACGCCGGGAAGGTCCGTGATCGCGCATCAATTCCACCACATTGTGGTGACGCGGATCGCGGCAGATCTGCTCATAAATGGCGGTCACGTTTTCGACTGGCCCTTCGAGCAACTGAAAAAAGTGCGTGCCGTTAAACAACAGGATCCCCGTGACGTCGGATTGCCGGTTTTTACTATCTGCAGCAGCGACCATGGTTTCCAGCGCTTTCACCGGAACGTCATCGCAGATATGGCTGCGGTATATGATGGTTGTCAGCATGCTTTTCCTGGAGGGGTTAGGGGTTTGGCCACGAAAACGCGTGGATAGAGTTCTGTTATAGCATATTAATTGTCAGGCAAATAATTTACGTCTCAATGATTTAGGACGTTTATGACCCGAATTTTCGATGTTGTACAACTTAACCACGACACTTCAAGTTGTACAATATATTCTGTTACGATACCGTTACAAACCCCATCAATAACCCCCTGAAATGTAAAAAGATTATAAAATATATCATAATAAATTTAAAAATCTGTACATTTTTAATGTACAGATTTGGGATTTGTGTATACCTTAAATGTAACGTTAGTGATTACTAAATTTTACAGGAGCGAAACATGCAACAGAACGGTTACGTCGCAGATTCTGCCGCCGCTATTGCGCAGTACTTCGAAAAAGCCGCGCTTCCAACGCAACAGGAAACGCTGGGTGAAGTCGTGGTTGAAATTCTTAGCGACGGGCGAAACCTCAACCGCAAGTCGCTCTGCACCAAACTCTTAAGTCGCCTCGAAAAGGCCGAAGGGCCGGAAGAGGAACAGCATTACCACATGCTGCTTGGTTTGCTCTTCGAACGGTAACGTTATGAATCGCAGTGACGCTGAAAGACTCACAGACCAGCTTATCGGTAAAGCCGTGCTTTCCCTCCTGAAAGAACGGGGGCCACTGACGACCGATTCTCTGGTACAGCGTCTGCGTAAAATGCAAATACATGAAAAGGATCCCCGGCGGCGGGAGACACTGGCGAGGGTGATAGCCGACATCGGCTCAAAAAACAGCGCCTTTATACGTCGCAGAACCGCGCAAGGACGACCAGGCAGAGAGGGATCTCTCAAGGATAACAGAGACAATGTAGTGCCGTTATTTGGTGATGGAAAACCGTCCAATCCCAGGAAAATACATTGACTGCAATTTAACAGCTACGGTGAGAACAAATGAGACAGAATATTCAGCCACAACCCGAATACCATTCGGCTTTTCTGGACAGCGCTTTGTCGGAGTATTTCCGCCACGCTGGCGATCGTTTTGCTGAAGAATCCGCGATTTTTTCTACTGCAGTACGTTGTGTCCTGGCCACGGAAGGTCACCTTACCAACAAAGCGATCATTCTCTGGCTGATCCAGACGCTGGAAGCGACGGATGACGTGGTTCAGGCCGACGTCATTCGTAAAACGCTGGAAATTGTTGTGGGTTACACAATGGACGACCTTTAAAATCAGCTAACGTGTCATCGTCATAACTGTCGACCAGCCTGACGATGACACCCCTCCCCCCTCATAACACCCTGTGAAACACGCATCGTAAAGATGGCACACTTCCTGCTTACTCCTCTTTACGGGATCGGGCTCTCCGGTCATCTTGCTTCATTTCTTAACAGGTCTGTTATTGATGAAAAAAATCGCCAGCGTCTGCCCTTACTGTGGTGCAGGCTGTAAATTAAACCTCGTTGTTGAAAATAACCGTATTATCCGTGCCGAAGCCGCAGACGGCGTAACCAATCAGGGCACCTTGTGCCTGAAAGGCTTTTACGGCTGGGACTTCCTTAACGATACCCGCTTGCTCACCCCTCGCCTGACGCAACCGATGATCCGCTACCATAAAGGCGAACCCTTTACCCCGGTCACCTGGGACGAGGCCATTCGTTATACCGCCAACAAGCTTAAAAACATTAAAACGCAGTTCGGGCCGCGGTCCATCATGACCACCGGCTCTTCCCGGGGGACGGGTAATGAAACCAACTATGTGATGCAGAAATTCGCCCGTGCGGTACTCCATACCAACAACGTGGACTGCTGCGCACGCGTCTGCCACGGGCCTTCCGTGGCTGGCTTGCAGGAAACGCTGGGCAACGGCGCGATGAGTAATTCCATTAACGACATTGAACACTCAAAATGCCTGCTGGTTTTCGGATACAACTGCGCCGATTCCCATCCTATTGTCGCCCGCCGCGTGCTGAAAGCCCGTGAGAACGGTGCGAAAATTATCGTCTGCGATCCGCGTCGGATTGAAACTGCCCGCATTGCCGACCAACATCTGCAACTGAAAAACGGCAGCAATATGGCACTGGTTAACGCCTTTGGCTATGTGCTGCTGGAAGAGGAGTTGTACGACAAAAACTACGTCGCACGCTTCACGGAGGGGCTTGAGGCCTACCGGCAGACGGTGAAAGAGTACGCGCCAGAGAAGGTCGAACATCTGACCGGCATTCCCGCCCACGATGTCCGCCAGGCGATGCGCACTTTCGCAGCGGCACCTTCAGCGACCGTGATGTGGGGAATGGGCGTCACACAGTTTGGTCAGGCCGTAGATGTGGTAAAAGGGCTTTCGAGTCTGGCGCTGTTAACCGGTAATCTTGGTCACCCTGCCGTCGGCGTCGGTCCCGTTCGCGGACAAAATAACGTGCAGGGAGCCTGTGACATGGGCGTTTTGCCCAATATGTTCCCCGGCTATCAGGACGTGACGGACCCGGCTGTCAGGCAGAAGTTCGCCGATGCCTGGGGAATTGACGTTACGGTAATGGACGATCGCGTCGGCACGCGTATTACCGAGGTGCCGCATCTCGCCCTGGAAGGTAAAGTCAAAGCCTATTACATCATGGGGGAAGACCCGCTGCAGACCGAGGCCGACCTGGGCCTGGTGCGCAGCGGCTTTGAGGCGCTCGACTTTGTGGTGGTTCAGGACATCTTCATGACCAAAACGGCGGAAGTGGCGGATGTTCTGTTACCCGCCACCTCCTGGGGCGAACACGGGGGCGTCTTTACCTGTGCCGATCGCGGCTTCCAGCGTTTCGGCAAGGCCATTGAGGCCAGCGGCAACGTAAAACGCGACTGGGAGATCATCAGCCTGCTGGCGACAGAAATGGGCTATCCGATGCATTACACCTCAAACCAGCAGATCTGGGATGAGATGCGCGCGCTGTGTCCGCTGTTCTACGGCGTAACATACGAAAAAATGGGCGAAATGGGCCATGTTCAGTGGCCGTGCCCAACGCTGGATCACCCCGGCACACCGTACCTGTACAAAGATAACCACTTCGACACGCCAACCGGCAAAGGGCAACTGTTTGCCGCGCCCTGGCGAGCGCCCGCTGAAACACCTGACGAAGACTATCCTCTGGTGCTCTGCACGGTGCGCGAAGTGGGACATTACTCCTGTCGTTCCATGACCGGAAACTGCGCTGCGCTGCAAAGCCTGGCCGACGAACCGGGTCGGGTGCAATTGAACCCGGCGGATGCGGAACAACGCGGTATTACTGACGGGCAACTGGTCTGGGTGCGTTCGCGTCGCGGTAAAGTGATCACCCGCGCCAGCCTCAGCGAACGCATCAACCCCGGGGCTGTATATATGACCTATCAGTGGTGGATTGGTGCCTGCAACGAACTGACGCAGGATAATCTTGATCCCATCTCCAAAACGCCGGAAACGAAGTATTGTGCGGTTGAGCTGGACGCCATTGAGGATCAACGCTGGGCTGAGGACTTTGCGGCATCAGCGTACCAGTCCATGAAGTCTCGGCTGATCAGTGCGGTGAATGTCTGAGAAAATGCCGGGTGGCGCTGCTGTATGACCGGATACATAGGTGACAGATCAGACCGGGAACATAGGTAACACTTTTAGTCTATCCGGAGCACACTCTC
>OKVX01000054.1_pt1 | contig 65160 bp, 62 predicted proteins | sample 1606941 | NCBI WGS metagenome assembly OKVX01 (sample SAMN03281016, study PRJEB24777) | human gut metagenome | isolation source: fecal sample PR161 from 1 month old female Malay infant, caesarean... | reverse complement strand
CTCTCCGTTTGGGGCATGTATCATCATGCTGACATCGTGGTTAAGATTGTGATGATCGGCCTGATTCTGGCGTCCGTGATCACGTGGGCTATCTTCTTTGGCAAGAGCGCCGAGCTGATTTCTCAGAAGCGCCGCCTCAAGCGTGAGCAACAGCAGCTGGCTGAAGCCCGCTCTCTGGATCAGGCGTCTGATATGACCTCATCCTTCCACGCGAAAAGCCTGACCACCCTGTTAGTTAACGAAGCGCAAAACGAGCTGGAACTCTCCGCAGGCAGTGAAGATAACGAAGGTATTAAAGAACGTACCGGCTTCCGTCTGGAGCGTCGCGTCGCCGCCGTGGGCCGTCATATGGGCCGGGGTAATGGTTATCTGGCGACCATCGGGGCCATCTCGCCGTTCGTGGGTCTGTTCGGTACGGTCTGGGGCATCATGAACAGCTTTATCGGGATTGCGCAAACCCAAACGACGAACCTGGCGGTAGTTGCACCGGGTATCGCCGAAGCGCTGCTGGCGACCGCTATCGGTCTGGTTGCGGCGATCCCTGCGGTGGTTATTTATAACGTCTTCGCGCGCATGATTGGCAGCTATAAAGCCACCCTCGGTGATGTCGCCGCACAGGTTCTGCTGCTGCAAAGCCGCGATCTTGATCTGAATGCCAGTGCCGCTAAACCGGTGCACGCGGCGTCCAAACTGCGCGTAGGTTAATGAATTATGGCAATGCGTCTTAATGAAAATCTGGACGATAACGGCGAAATGCATGAAATCAACGTGACGCCGTTTATCGACGTTATGCTGGTTCTGCTGATTATCTTCATGGTTGCTGCGCCGCTGGCGACGGTCGACGTGAAGGTAAACCTGCCGGCCTCGTCCAGCCAGCCGCAGCCGCGCCCGGAAAAGCCCATCTATCTGTCGGTGAAAGCAGATAAAACGATGTTCCTCGGCAACGACCCGGTGACGGCTGACTCTGTCATCCCGGCGCTGGATCAGCTCACTGGCGGTAAGAAAGACACGACGGTCTTCTTCCGTGCGGATAAAACCGTTGATTACGAGACCATGATGAAGGTCATGGATACGCTGCATCAGGCGGGTTATCTGAAGATTGGGCTGGTCGGCGAAGAGAAAGCGGCCGCGAAATAACGAAGAAGCTGGCGAAAGCCGGCTTTTTTTATGCCTGTCGGGTTATTCGTGTTTGTTATCCGTCGACGCGGGAGAGAGGGTTGCCAGCGCGTCCTCGTCAAGCGCGACGCTGGTGACGTTTGAGGTACGATACTCGCCGTCGGACAGTTTGCGCGTCAGGCGCAGGGTCGCGGTTTCTCTGGCCAGCAGATACTGATAATTGGCCTCCAGACGCCCCAGAAGCTTCTCTTTCAGCTCGGGCCGTTGTTCGATGATGGCATTCATCACGGCGCCGTAAATCTCTTCCTTGACCTGTAAGGGATAAATCTCGCGGCGGTTCTGCCATTTCAGGCGCACCAGCGTCGCCGGAATGGAAACCAGATCCTGGGTAATACGCGTCATCTCGGCGTTTTTGGTGTTACGCAAAGCCTCGAGATTTTGCTTTAAGATAAATTCGTCACTTTTTTTCTCATCTAAAGTCAAATAAACATCGTTATCTTTAACGTCTTTCACATTAATCTTCCCCCAGGTTATAAAAAATAGGGTTGTTTTTTTCTCGCGTAATTAGATTAAGCCAAATTTCATTGCCCGCTTCATTTATTTCTTTGGTCTTTTCGGCCATTATTTGACTTAGTTTCTGGGCATCTATTTCGCCTTCTGCCTGCAGGTCATTCAACAGGTGGACAAAGGCTTCAATTTTGATGGCGCGAAATAACCGATCCTTTATATGACGATCGTGCTCTTCCAGCAACATATTACGTGATTTGCCGCTACGGGAAACACCAATTAATATGTCATGCTCAAAATCAGCGAGCTTTCTTTTTCCCTGAGTGAAATTAGCCTCTTTTTCTGCTTCCGTCGGTTGCTGTTCCACGGGCGTGATGTGGTACTTAGCCGGGACGAGATAGTCGGGCAACATTTTTTAATTTCCTTTAATTTCAACAAGGTGGGGAAGATAAAGGCGTGAGATTCGTTGACAATATCATGAGGCAATTTTAAAATCAAAAAAAATGGAGCCAACCCATGAACAGCATCTTTTTTACGGTCATTACATTACTATTACTGACCGCTGGTGTTCTTTTATTGATGCAGGAGTTCAATAAAACGAAAGAGTCGAAAGACACCAGTGAAACCCCACAGCCTGAACTGATGACTAAAGAGGAAGGTGAAGACCATTTCTCTGTTTTGATGAACTCGGTGACGCCGGTTTGGTACTGGCGGGTGAACCATGAATATATCGACTTTTTGCACGCGACAATAAAGCGGATGAAAATGTCGGAAATTAATGACACGCCGGGCCTGTTTGAAGCGCAGCGTCGCTGCAGTGACCTGAATTCAGCGGTCTATAAATATTACGACAATATCAAAAAGCGCTGTCTGAACGGTGAGAAGGTCTCGTATTCCGATTTAGACGTATTAAACCTGCGTCAGTGCTTTCGCGAGTTCAGCCTGGAAGCCTATCCGGAGCTGGTGGTGCTGGTCTGGCCGGAGTATGCGCGCCCTGAGGTGGATCCTGACAACGTGTAATGGTTAGTTGTTGCAAACAGTCAGCGCCGTTGCGATATACTGAGTGCTGGTTTCGTTTGCAGACAGGACTTTATGGAACGCTTCTTTGAAAACGCTATGTACGCCTCGCGCTGGATACTGGCACCCGTCTATTTTGGCCTTTCGCTGGCGCTGATTGCGCTCACGATTAAGTTCTTCCAGGAAATCTTGCATGTTCTGCCGAACATCTTTTCCATTGCCGAAGCAGATTTGATTCTGGTTCTGCTGTCACTGGTGGATATGACGCTGGTGGGGGGCTTACTGGTGATGGTGATGTTCTCTGGCTATGAGAATTTTGTCTCCCAGCTTGATATCGACGCGCGTAAAGAAAAGCTGAGCTGGCTGGGCAAAATGGATGCCACGTCGCTGAAGAATAAAGTGGCCGCCTCGATTGTGGCGATCTCCTCCATCCACCTGTTACGCGTGTTCATGGACGCAAAGAATGTCCCGGACAACAAACTAATGTGGTATGTCATTATCCATCTGACGTTTGTGCTTTCGGCGTTTGTGATGGGGTATCTGGATAAGATCAGCAAGAAGTAATTTCCTTCTTAACCACCCTCTCCCTGTGGGAGAGGGCAACAGACCGCACTATTTATCCGACGACGCCTGCCACAGATTCAACTCTCCATCCGCAACATGCTTATCAATGCGTATCAGCTCCTCTTCGCTAAAGCGCAGGTTTTTCAGCGCCTGAACGTTCTCTTCCAGCTGTTCCGGGCGGCTCGCGCCAATCAGCACGGACGTTACGCGCTCATCTTTCAGCAGCCAGCTTAGCGCCATCTGCGCCATTGTCTGACCACGTGCCTGTGCCATCTCATTGAGCAAGCGCAGACTGTTCAGATTGGCTTCGGTCAGCATCTTCTGCGTCAGCCCGCGCACTTTATTCCCCTCGCGCTGCATCCGCGAACCTTCAGGAATACCGTTGAGGTATTTTCCGGTCAGCAACCCCTGCGCCAGTGGGGTAAACGCAATACAGCCAGTACCGTTTTGCTTTAGCGTCTCCAGCAGGCCGGTTTTATCCACCCAGCGATTAAGCAGGTTGTACGACGGCTGATGGATGAGCAGTGGAATTTTCCATTCGCGAAGCAGGTCAGCCATTTTCTGCGTGCGCGCCGTTGAATAGGACGAAATTCCGACATACAGCGCTTTACCGCTCTGCACCGCATGGGCCAGCGCGGCAGCGGTCTCTTCCATCGGCGTGTTCTCATCCACGCGATGGGAATAGAAAATATCCACATATTCCAGACCCATACGCTTCAGGCTCTGGTCGAGGCTGGCGAGCAGATATTTGCGCGAGCCGCCCGAGCCATACGGTCCCGGCCACATGTCGTAACCCGCTTTGGTGGAGATAATCAGCTCGTCGCGACAGGCGGCAAAATCCTCCCGCAGCAGGCGACCAAAGTTCTCTTCCGCGCTCCCCGCAGGCGGGCCGTAGTTATTGGCAAGATCGAAATGGGTGATACCGAGGTCGAAGGCTTTACGCAGTAGCGCACGCTGGGTGTCGAGCGGCTGAACGTGGCCGAAGCTATGCCACAGGCCGAGCGACAGCGCAGGCAGGCGCAGCCCGCTTTTGCCACAGTAGCGGTACTGCATATTTTCATAACGGCCGGGGTTAGGGTGCCAGGACATGATGTCTCCTTTCTTATCGATGAATTTTCGAAACAGCGTTTTCATTCTTTGATTATCAAACCATAAATCTGCTCGTGAAGCGATGTCGCGGCGGGAAAGGCCTCTAAGCGTTAATCGGTGCTGTGGTACCTGTGAAGCCACGCTAACGAAAAATAGTTACAAAAGGTTATAATTTCCGCGGTTCCTGCCGATAACGAGAGTAGTACTCGCCTCTGGGCGAACTCACCCTCACGGCAAGGAACACTTATGAACATGCTCCGTAATTTCACGATCCGTTTCGTCATGCTGACGATCCTGGGGATCTTTTGTTTAATGTGGGCAGGCGTTGGACTCTACAGCACCTGGTCCCTCTCTCGCGTTTCGGATGGCAATGAAGTCGATCGCCAGCTGGTGAAACAGATGACCATACTCAGCCAGGGCAACGATCAGTATTTCCGCTTTGTCACCCGACTGAGCCGCGCGATGGAAGTCAAAGCCGCTGGCGGTACGCCGGATCTGGCCTCCGCCCAGCAGGCGCTGGATAACATGGGCAAAAAACTGGCCGAGATGAAAGCGATCTCTCCGGGTCCGATGGATGAACAGGTCTCCTCCCGGGTGATCGGCACCTGGCAGGCGCTGCTCGAGCAGGGCGTTACGCCACAAATGCAGCAGGCGAAGCTGGGCGCGCTGGATGGTTATCGCCAGCAGGCTAATAACGTCACGCCACAGCTGAGCCGTGCGTTTGGTGCGGCCGCTGAGGAGTTCAATAATGCCGCTGCAAAGACCCTCGACAGTACCCGCGTCATGGTGGATGGCCTGACCAGCATGACCCGCACGGTAATTATTGCCGCCACCGTGATTGGTTTGCTGATCCTGCTCTTTAGCGACCGTTACCTGGTGGCGATGCTGGTGAAACCGCTGGACCGAATTCGTCAGCAGTTCCGCCAGATTGCGCAGGGCGATCTCAGCCAGCCCATTGAACCGTTTGGTCGTAACTGTGTGGGACAGCTGGTGCCGTTGCTGAGTGCCATGCAGGACAGCCTGCGTGAGGCGGTCAGCACGATCCGCGCGGGCAGTGAAAATATCTGGCGCGGGGCGACCGAGATCTCCAGCGGTAACAACGATCTCTCCTCCCGTACCGAAGAGCAGGCTGCCGCGCTGGAAGAGACAGCAGCCAGCATGGAGCAACTCACTGCCACCGTGAAGCTGAACGCCGAAAGCGCACGTCAGGCAAGCCAGCTGGCGGATGTGGCATCGACCACGGCCAGCCGCGGTGGCTCGCTGGTGGAGGAGGTGGTGACCACCATGAGCGGTATTTCCGACAGCTCGAAGAAAATTGCTGAAATCACCACCGTGATTAACAGTATCGCCTTCCAGACCAATATCCTGGCGCTCAACGCAGCAGTGGAAGCGGCGCGAGCGGGTGAGCAAGGCCGTGGCTTTGCCGTGGTGGCAGGTGAGGTGCGTAATCTGGCCAGCCGCAGCGCCAACGCGGCGAAAGAGATTGAAGGGCTGATTGCCGATTCCGTCGCTCGCGTCGAGCAGGGGGCTCAACTGGTGAACGACACGGGGACCACCATGGAAGCGATTCTGCGCGATGTAACGGAAGTGACCACCATCATGAAGCAGATTGCGTCAGCTTCTGAGGAGCAAAGCAAAGGCATTTCCCAGGTCGGGGTTGCCATTACGCAGATGGACGGTGTGACCCAGCAAAACGCCTCGCTGGTGGAGCAGGTCTCCGCCGCGGCAGCGGCACTTGAGCGGCAGACCGAAGAGCTTCAGCGTTCGGTGCAGAAGTTCCGTCTCACGGCATAACATGTAAAGGCCGCCTCGTGCGGCCTTTCACCGGATTGTTCTCAGGAATGTGGTGGCAAGTTTTCACTCAGTTGGCGACGGACAGGGGAATTTCAACGCTATTATTTGTTGTCAAAAATCGTTTTGGGAATATGCTTTCAAAAACCGATAAGCGAGGCAATAAATGGACATGTTGCTTTTACCCGGCCAGAACCCCCGTGCCTGGGCAGAAACTATGATCAACCTGGAGGCCAGGAAACTGGTTAATACGGCCAATACGGTAGCGGCTATGCATCTTCAGGATGGTTTTATCCGGATTCAGTTTGTAGATGAGATCAGGGCATTCATCATGGCTCAATTTGAGGCCGCACGCCGGGCAAAAACGGATGATGACTGTATGGCCTGTCTGCAGGCATTGCGTGCTGAGAATACCAGTCTGCTTGAACAGTCCCGTGCTCTTAAAACCGGCTATGCAAAACTCTATGCCGAGGTGAAGGTTGTCCGGGACGAGAACAAAATTGTGGGCTACATCATCTCGGCTGTTGACGTGGTGGTAGCAGGGGCGGCTATCTTTGGCGGGATCGTCATGATGTCCTCCATGACGCCGGTGGGCGTGGTGGCCGGTGCCGTGATTGTTGTTAACGGGCTTAACACTATTTCACGTGAGGCCGCACACAACCTCCTCGGTGATAAGCAAACGGAGGGAATTTTCGCTGACGGCTCGATGGAGGTCGCAGAATTCCTGGGCTTCAGCCGGCAGCAAGGGCTGGGGACCTATAAGGCTGTCACGCTCTTCAGTGAAGTCTACGGCGCGTATGGTCTGAGGCTGAAACCCGAAGCACAACGGCTGTGGTACTGGACCAGGCCCGATTTCTTCAGGAAAGTATCTGATACGCCACGTCCCGCGATGGCGCTTAAAATTGCGGGATGGGGTGTTAAAGCCAAAGTGGCGCTTGATTTACTGACTATCGAGCCTGCCGGGAAATAGTCTTTTGCAGGCGGAATGCTTTCCAGCCCAGAACTGGTGGAAAGGTCACCCAGGCGATGATCAGGACAACAAGGGAACTCATGCCCCCGGAAAGAATGTGTGTCCGGCTGCCGATGATAAGGGTGACCAGCATAACCAGAACCAGCGCGACCGTGACCCATACCGAAACTCGGAAGCGCCGTGAGAGCGCATCGATGAGATGCTGCATTGTGCCTCCGGCTGCTGTGAGTCGGCCCTGTAAATTGTCTACTTCGCTTTTGCTGAAACCCGCCTCAAGCAGGTCTTTCTCACTGATAGCCATCACGTCCTCCCTAATCAGGCGAAAGTATACTGTATCAGACCAATAATCCCCAGGTGACCAGCGTAAGCAAAATAAAAGAAATTACGGAGAATGGACGCTGAAAACTTACCGAAGAAAGTTCAGTACATAAGGAAACCGCAAGCAGGGGGCTACCCGTAACGATTGCGGCAATACTTCCTGTTTCTCAATCGGAACCGAGAGAATATAAAAACCCAGCGTAATAGCTGGGTTTCTTTATCATATCGGTTTGAAATGCAGACCTACGGCGTTTATCAGTGCGTCGCTTCACCAATCAGCGCGCCTGAACCCGCACCCACAGCGGCACCTTTCAGCACGCTGTTGCCCGTCACGGCAGCGGCACCTGCACCAACAACAGCGCCTATGGCACCGCCTTTACGCGCGGCTTTACCTTTGTCACCGTTTTTGAACATCGCACCCGTGCCTGCACCCACGACCGCGCCGCCTACGGTGGATTTCAGATCTTTACCTGTGGCCGCCCCAATCGCCGCGCCTGCTACCGCACCGGCGGCGGTTTTATCCATCGCCATACCTGAGGTAGAAAAAAGAAGGATGCTGATCACCAGCGCTGTATTGATTGATTTCATAACAAATCCTTTGTGACTGCTGTCGGTTGAAACGTCGCTTCTCGCCGTCTGGCTGGAGAAAAACGTCCGCATAGTGCCAGTAATACCGGCCCAACCCTTAAGCTAATCATGCCCTGGGCAAGGATTTGCCTGGCCGGGCGGTTACCCGCCCGGCAGTGCATCACGCCTGACGCTTATCTTCGGTTTTGGTCTCGAAGTCGCTCGCCGCGTGGCGTTCGTGGAGTTGCTCGTTAAGCTCACCGTTGGTGCGGTTCACAATCCGTCCGCGCTTCACGGCAGGGCGGTTCGCTACGTCTTTCGCCCAGCGCTGGACGTTGGTGTACTTCTCTGCGTCCAGGAACTCGGCGGCGTTGTAGACGCTGCCCAGCGCCACGCAGCCAAACCACGGCCAGACCGCCATATCGGCGATGGTATATTCTTCACCCGCCACGTAACGGCCGCGGGCGAGCTGTTTATCCAGCACGTCGAACAGGCGCTTGGCTTCCATCGTGAAGCGGTCAATCGCGTACTCGATCTTCACCGGCGCATAGTTGTAGAAATGGCCGAAACCGCCACCGAGGAACGGGGCCGCGCCCTGCAGCCAGAACAGCCAGTTCAGGGTTTCCGTGCGGCCAGCCGGATCTTTTGGCAGGAAATGCCCGAACTTCTCTGCCAGATAGAGCAGAATGTTGCCGGATTCAAATACGCGCGTTGGCGGGGTGGTGGAGTGGTCACGAAGCGCCGGTATTTTCGAGTTCGGGTTCACCTCAACAAAGCCACTGGAGAACTGATCGCCTTCACCGATGCGGATCAGCCACGCGTCGTACTCCGCGCCCGTTACACCCAGCGCCAGCAGCTCTTCGAGCATGATCGTCACTTTCTGGCCGTTCGGCGTGCCCAGGGAGTAAAGCTGCAGCGGGTGCGAACCGACGGGCAGCTCTTTCTCATGCGTGGCACCAGAAACAGGACGGTTGATGTTGGCGAACGCCCCGCCGCCGTTCTTTTTCCATTCCCACACTTTGGGTGGCTGATAGGTATTTTCGTCTGACATGTTGGCCTGCCTTTTTTGTGATGTGTTGAGGCAGTGTAGCAGGAGATGAATAGACCGTTTAACGAACTGAGCGCAAAGGCCAGGGGAGGTGTATGATAACCCTACCTCTGTCAGGTTAATTACAACGTGCAGACGACGACAACCCTTCAAAAAATTGCCGCCTGCCTGTTTTAGGTTGGATACATGCGTAAAGGAAAGTTAAGCAGTGATGCGCCATTCGGGACGTTGTTAGGCTATGCGCCCGGTGGCGTGGCGATTTACTCTTCAAATTACGGCAGTCTGGACCCGCGTAAGTACCCGCAAGACGCGGATTTCCGCAGCTATATCGGCAACGAATACATGGGCCACAAGTGGCAGTGTGTGGAGTTTGCCCGCCGTTTCCTATTCCTCAACTATGGCTTTGTATTTACCGACGTTGGGATGGCGTGGGAGATCTTCTCCCTGCGTTTTTTGCGCCAGGTGGTGAACGATAATATTCTGCCGTTACAGGCTTTTGCCAACGGCTCGAAACGCGCGCCGCAGGCCGGGGCGCTGCTCATCTGGCAAAAGGGCGGCGAGTTCCATGAAACCGGCCATGTCGCGGTAATCACCCAGCTTTTAGATGGTAAGGTCCGTATTGCCGAGCAGAATGTAATTCACTCCCCGCTTCCGCTCGGACAGCAGTGGACCCGCGAACTGCGCATGACCGTTCAGAACGGCTGTTACACGCTTCATGACACCTTCAGCGATACCGAAATCCTTGGCTGGATGATCCAGACGGACGACACGGAGCACAGCATTCCCCAGCCCGAACCTGACGGCGAACTGCTGAAAATCAGCGGTGCGCGGTTGAAGAATAAACGTCAATACGACGGAAAATGGCTCAACGAAAATGACGCCCTGCAGCAGGCCTACATCCGCGCCAACGGCCACGTGATTAATAACGATCCCTGCCACTATTTCACGATTACCGAAAGCGCCGAACAGGAGCTGATTAAAGCGACCAATGAACTGCATCTGATGTATCTGCACGCCACCGACAAAGTGCTGAAAGATGACAACTTACTGGCGCTTTTCGATATCCCCAAAATCCTCTGGCCGCGCCTGCGTCTCTCCTGGCAGTGGCGTCGCCACCATATGATCACTGGTCGTATGGATTTCTGTATGGATGAGCGCGGCATTAAGGTTTACGAGTACAACGCCGATTCCGCCTCCTGCCACACCGAGGGCGGCTTAATTCTGGAAGAGTGGGTCAAAAACGGTTATCGCGGCAATGGGCACAACCCGGCAGAAGGTCTGCTGGAGGAGCTGACCGGGGCGTGGAAACACAGCCATGCGCGTCCGTTCGTGCACATCATGCAGGACAACGATGTCGAAGAAGACTACCACGCGCTCTTTATTCAGCGCTCGCTGCTGCAGGCCGGGTTTGACACCAAAATTCTGCACGGTCTGGGCGCGCTGAGCTGGGATGCTGCCGGGCAGTTGATCGACGACGAAGGTCGCCACGTCAACTGCGTGTGGAAAACCTGGGCGTGGGAGACGGCAATCGAGCAGATCCGCGAGGTCAGCGAAACCGAATACGCTGCCGTGCCGATCCGCACCGGTCACCCGGCAGGCGAGGTGCGGCTGATTGACGTCCTGCTGCGCCCGGAAGTGCTGGTGTTTGAACCACTGTGGACGGTGATCCCAGGCAATAAGGCGATCCTGCCGGTGCTGTGGCAGTTGTTCCCGAACCACCGCTACCTGCTCGATACCGATTTTGAGGTTAACGCGCTGCTGAAGCAGACCGGTTATGCCGTCAAACCCATTGCCGGCCGTTGCGGCAGTAATATCGATCTGATCAGCGCCCAGGATGAACTGCTGGATAAATCCAGCGGCAAGTTTGTCGATCGCAAGAATATCTATCAGCAGCTGTGGTGTTTGCCGAAGGTGGACGGCAAATATATTCAGGTCTGTACCTTTACCGTGGGCGGGAATTACGGCGGAACCTGCCTGCGTGGGGATGAAACGCTGGTGGTGAAAAAAGAGAGCGATATTGAACCGCTGATTGTGGTGAAGGATAAGTAGTCCGCAAAAACGGTGTGCGGGGGAGCCTGCACACCACTCGTTTGGGAAGTTAGAAAGGGAGTTTCAGTGTTAAACCGTATTGATCAGTATTTAATGAATCCGCCGCCGATGAATCGTACCGGTGTTAGCCGCGTTGTAATTGAGTTTTTTTGGTTCGGTACCAAGGAGCTACGTGCCTGTCTTTTTGCCGGTCTGTTTTTTATAGCCATCTTCTGTATCCCGCGGACCGGTTTATTCGGGATTGCCCGCTATGATGTTTTATTGCTCATTGCTGTGGCTATTCAGGTCTGCATGGTAGCAACAAAGCTGGAGAGTTGGGACGAGCTTAAAGCAATAACATTGTTTCATGTACTGGGGTTCGGGCTGGAACTGTTTAAAACCTCGTCTGAAATTGGATCGTGGCACTACCCTGAGTCCGGGTGGAGTAAAATTGGCGGCGTGCCGCTATTTAGTGGATTTATGTATGCGGCGGTGGGAAGTTATATTATCCAGTGCTGGCGTCTGTTTGATTTAAAAATACGTCATCATCCTCCGCTCCTCATGGCGGTAGCGCTAGCCCTGGCGTTATATGTGAACTTCTTCACACATCATTTCATTGGTGACTATCGCTGGTATATTGCCGCCGTAGCACTGGGAATGTATGCACGTTCAACGGTGATATTTACACCTTACAGTCGCCCTTACAAATTGCCCTTATTGTTGGCCTTCATCCTGATCGGTTTCTTTATCTGGCTGGCCGAGAATCTGGGAACACTCTTTGGCGTTTGGCAGTACCCCAATCAGATTGGTGCCTGGGCGACGGTGCATGTGGGGAAATGGGGAGCATGGTCGTTATTAGTGATGATGACATTTACCATCACGTTGTTTCTTAAAGATATCAAGAAACGCATTCATATTGCTCAGTAGGGCTGTGAGTGGAGTGGGGAAGAAGTGGTGCTCGGAGACTCTGTTGTAATGACATCTGCGTTACGCGTGTTGTATACTTAATACCCAATGAAACACAGGAGGACAACACCATGCCAGCTGCAAACACTATGGCGATGAAACGCGAAACCCTGAACCTGCGTATCAGGCCTGCCGAGCGAGATCTTATCGATCGGGCGGCGAAAGCGAGAGGGAAAAACCGCACTGACTTTGTGCTGGAAGCAGCCCGCGCTGCTGCGGAAGAGGCACTGATCGAACAACGCATCATTATGGCCGATCCAGAGGCTTATCAGGAATTTCTGGCTCGTCTGGATCAGGCTCCAGCACCTAATGCCACACTGCGTAAAACTATGCAGACCCCTGCGCCGTGGGAGCGGGAAAAATGATCTCTGCCCCAGAGCCCCTTCACGCCGGTCATATTCTTACTCCATTTTGCTGTGGTGTGGATTCGATGGATAACTGGCTGAAGCAGCGGGCGATGAAAAATCAGGTCAGTGGTGCATCCCGTACCTTTGTCTGTTGTGGCAACGATTCTAACGTTCAGGCTTATTACTCGCTGGCATCCAGTGCGGTCATGACGAATACCGCACCCGGTCGCTTTCGTCGCAATATGCCCGATCCCATCCCGGTTGTTGTGCTGGGACGCCTGGCGGTAGATCAGTCTCTGCATGGGCAGGGCGTTGGTCGGGCACTGGTACGCGACGCTGGGCTGCGGGTGATCCAGGTGGCGGAGACCATCGGCATTCGCGGAATGCTGGTTCATGCGCTGTCGGATGAAGCGCGGGAATTTTATCTGCGGGTGGGGTTTGAGCCATCGCCAATGGATCCGATGATATTGATGGTGACGTTGGGGGATTTGATGGCGAGTATTTAGCAGATATACAGAACTCTTGAGTATTGAATAAAGAGCTCTATGGCTACTATCCCAACCTCGATTCGCCCTTTATTTACCGTTCCCTTCAATCACAAAACCGACTTCACGGAACTCGCGGGTAACTGCGAGCGTTTTAGGGAAGCGCCATGATCCTGTGCCGAAACGTTAAAAGCACCGCGTTGGCTAAGAACATAAAGAAGGAAGCATTGAGCTGTTAGACTGGCTCAAAAGCAAAAACCCGCCTTTTGGGCGGGTTCTTTAAATAGTGGTGCCGGACTCGGAATCGAGTCTTGTTGCTATTTAATTGATATACAAGGTTTATTTTTAGTTTGGTGATTTTTGTGCCCTCATTTGTACCCTCGGTCCGTTTGCATTGATTCTGGTGACTCGAATTTGGGTTCAGGTACGAGGTGGTAGGGTTGCAGGAAAATAGCGGGCAACTATTTCGTTCATCTTATCAATCAAATCAGAGCGTTTAAAGATGATGTGCCCAGTGCCTTTCTGGAAGTAACGTATCTCAACATACTCGTCTTCGTAAACGGAAGCGTGCTGTTTGGAGATATGAGCATCGAGCCTGACGGAAAGATCGTTGCGATTCTCCGGAACAGGTTTACCATCCAGCAGATTCAGCATACGATCTAAATCTGCTAACTGCTCACGTCTACGCCCATGACGGAAGTGAAATCCCCAACGGTCATATTGTACCAGACCATCAACGATGATCTTCTTCCCGAATTTGCAGGGGCTGTTGCTCTTGTAATCCCAGCTTAGTCCCTTAAACACGTTAATGATCCCTCGCTCGAACACCTCTGCTTTACTCTGATGTAGTTGCTCAAAGGTGCTGAGAATATTCTCTTCACTGATAGCGGGAATATCGTCCTTTTCCAGGCTGTTGTACCACTCGTCGCGTGCCTGTGCGTCCATGAGCGCCAGCATTCCCGACTTATTCATCAGGTCTTTCCAGATGCTGCGATCGATATTTTGGGTGATGGCTTTTATCGCTGTTTCTGGTTTATCCATCAACCAGCAGTCGTAACGGTATTGCCGTACTCCCCATTCATTTGCTTTACCACCGCCGATGTTGCTAGTCAGTGTCGAGATATCGTCGAGTTGCTGTATCAGCGTTTCAATTTGAGCCAGCGCCGCGTTGCGTCCGGTGACGATACGTTCAATGCTGGTCGAGCAAATTACATCGGTATTGTCGGTTAACACTTCGGATTCGGTGAGAGTAAGTTCTGACATAGTTTATGTCCTTTATATAAAGCAAAACGCCAGTCGGTGAGGGCTGGCGTTTATGCGTGTGGTGAATACAGGGCTGTGATTATTCTGAGCGGATGTGTTGCAGAGACTGAGCATGTCGGAAGGAGAGACTACCAGTTGAAGGTGCTAAAACCCGGCAACAGGTCACCCGCTGCATCCAGATGTAGCATATCGATCCCGTAACGTCGTATCAGTGTGGTCACTAACCGACGGCAGCCCTTTGAAAGCCCCAATCTCTTTAGTTCCAGCACTGGGTATAAGCGAGCATTAAGTCTGAGCAGGTAACCGTAGCCGGTGCACAGTATCCAGTCACTGTTGCCGACGTCGTGGCGTTGAAGAGTGACCTGGTCGAGAATAGCGTTATCCTCACACGTGATATGAGCGGTACTGCACTGGATCCCATTCAGACGGGCGGTACGTGGTAGCTGATCTTCAACAACCAACCTCCCTGGGGTATCAGCAACACGAAGCGAATACCCGTTATCACTGACCACATCAATCAGCGCAGCCAGCTCAATACCATCGATATCGACGGCGATCCGGCCCCCATTAAGGGCCAGTACATTAACGGTATCGGCTTCCACCGTCAGGGACAGCTTCATTGCTGCCCCCTGGATGACTGCCCACTGATGGCGCAAGTCACCGCCTTATAGCCGGTACGTTGCATCAGGCCGGTGGCCTTTCTGGCCCGGAGTATGTCAATAGCGCTGATGAACGGAGACTGATGCTGAATGGAGAAACCGGGGCGATCAATTCGTACCAGTTCAGATTTTTCAACGAGAAAATTGAGTGCATCTGCCAGTGAAATCCCGGCGTCAATATGCTGCTGGATCACATTGCCATCACCAAACTGTGTGTCGTTAAGCGAAAGGCCGTAATGCCTTTCCAGCAGATAAGTAAGAAGTTGCTGCCAGATTTCTACCGGCGACGGGTGTGACGATACCTTCCTCGTCGGGATGGTGGGTAAGGTTTGCATAAAGTTGATCTCTGTTAAATAAATAAGATGTTGATGGTCGGGGGGATTACGGTGAAGGGGGATGGTGAATTACGGTGTTTTTCAGGTAATCCACTTACTGTCTGATGGCGTCAAGTGCGGCCTCCAGTGTGAACCAGTTAATGCCCTGTTCTGCGTCGTGATGGCTGGCTGCATGGCATAATGCCGCTCTGGCCTCTTCTGTCGTAACAGACTCATCCACATTGTGTACATCGTCTTCGTACCAGAGTGAACACAATACGAAGTCGTCATTTTGATGTTGTTTCAGCAGTTCAATGACCTCGCTGATTTTACAGGCGTGTTGCATGGCTATTCTCCTCCGGGTTGTGCCGCAGGTGGCGTCGCATAAATCGCAAGATAAACGTACCCGCAGGAGCCGAGGGTGTCTGCCTCGCAGGTCAGTCCTTTTGCGTAGAGCGTGACGCCGTGCTGATGTCGGGGAGTGAGTTCACCGCTGGTGAGCATTAACTCAAGTTGTTTCAACAGCAGTGGAAATACCAGATTCAGATGGCGCAGGTCTGATTCGCTGAAGGTGCCGGTGATGCTGGCGCGATCAGCCAGGTAATGCAGCCGGTTGCCCTCCTGTACCAGTCGTGCGCCAAAACACGGGATAGCTGCAGGCTTAAGTCCCCACCAGGAGGCGGCAATATCGTGGTTTGCTACATTTGTTGAGCTTTGCATTTAAGTAATCCTTAACTATGTGTTAATTCAGGGTAACGCTGCGCAGGACAACATACGGGCCGTTGCGGTCCTGGCGGCGTTCAGCGAATACGGCGAGCACACCGCTGATATCCTGCACCTCCCGTCCGGCATAGTGGCAGATGCTGCCGGACCACTGGTATTTCCCTGTGCAGAAGCGGAACAGCCGGGACTGCGGATGCTGGCGGTATATCGCCATCGCCTGGCGTTTGCTGATAATCTTCATCACCGGTCTCCTTAAAGCCAGCCTCGTTCGGCAAAAGACACTATATCCATCCCGCCAACCACCAGGTGGTCCAGCAGGCGAATATCGACCAGCTCCAGCGTCTGCTTAAGACGTTCTGTGATCCGTCTGTCTGAATCGCTGGGCTCTGCGTGCCCTGAAGGATGGCAGTGCGCCACGAGCATGGCAGCAGCGTTATATTTCAGTGCAGCCTTTACCACCTCCCGTGGATAGACCTGCGTATGGTTGATGGTGCCGGTGAAGAGAGTTTCGTGCGCAATCAGCCGGTGCTGGTTATCGAGGAAGAGCGCGGTAAACTCTTCGCGCTCCAGTGTGGCAAGCTGCAGGCGCAGCCAGTCACGTACTGAGCTACTGGAGGTAAATGACGCACCGGGTTCGCGTAACTGACGCTCCAGCAGGGTTAGTGCCTCACGGATGGTGTGTTGTGCGGATGCCGGTAATTCGGCGGCAAACAGTGGTAACTGTGTTTCCATAGCGGGATCCTCAGTCAATGATGTGCATGATGGCGCTGCATTCCGCGTGGTTGAGCGCGTAGTCCCGCAGACGGTAATAGTGCTCCGTCATGGCGTCGCATTCGGTGCGCATGGCGTGGTGGCTGTAAGCCATCAGGCAGGCTGCTATGCCCGCGGCCTCTGCGCTCATTTCCACATCGTTGCCATTCATCGGGTTGAACAGCGTCCATTTTTCAACGTCATCACCATCGGGCTCCGGGGCTATAAAAGCACCGCCGTTGCTCAGCGTGTAAAACTGCCAGATACCCCCGCAATAGTCTGCACAGAAGAGGTCCATCCAGGCGAAGATATGCGGCTCAAGGGTCATCCACTGCGGGATGGAACCAAAGTGCTGTGGCCAGAAGCCGATACGCTGTTCATCGGGCAACAACGTGACGATGAGAGTGTTGGTATTTTCGAGGTCTGAAAGGGTTTGCAGATTTGTAGCGTTATTCATTGGTTATTCCTTTTGAAAGGTCATAAGTGCGACTCCGGTAAACGGGAGCCTGATGTGTGGAAAAGGTGATTTGAGGCGTGATGGTGAAGGAATGCGTTACTGGCAGGTAAGTTCAGCAGGTGATGTGGTCAGGAGTAGCTGTGGGCAGGACTGTGCATAGCCATCTGCATCGCATCGTGAGGGCCAGTGGCCCTCCGGGAGGATTAAGCGGCACAGGCTGAGTTCACCGGGACGATAAAGAAGGTGTGAGCACCAGGCGCACAGGTCGTCATCGGAGATGGAGCGGCTGCAGGGAGTGTTTTCCAGGGCGGTCGGATAAAGGGTTGCCTGGTGGGCGTTATCAGGTAGCGGTGGCATCAGCTCAGTGCCTGCTGTAGTTCTTCCGCCATTACCCAGAGGGCGCGGTTGAGCTTAACGTCTCCGTCTATGCTTTTAACCGCGCGGGTATGGCTGCGCTTGCCTTTGGCAGTACGTCCCGGCAGACCCCCTTTCAGCAGGTTCTCCTGACAACGATTGAAAACTGACCACAGATCGTCCTGACGGTCTTCATAGCGGCGGGGCGTCAGTATCTGGGATGCCGTCACCGGCTGGTGATCTTCACCAAAGCGGTACGTCAGCGCGGCTTTTGCAAAAGCCTGCTGTGCCGGTGGCGTGAGTAACAGTGACTGCATCGCATCCCGATTTTCTTCGACCCGGTCAAATATCCCCAGTACCTCATAAGCCCCTTCAATGACTTTCTCCACCACATTACCCTTATGCGGCACGCGCACCTCCCCAAAGGTTTCGCCACAGACAAGTCCGTTCTGGCAGACTGCACGAAACAACCCCGGCAGCATCTGGTATGAGCTGGAGCCGTCGTGACTGTTAAGCAGAATGATTTCGGGGACCTGTTTACCGGTAATCTGGCCTTCACGCCTGAGGCGCAGCATGTGCTTTGTGTGGTCGCGTTTATTCAGGTCACGCACGCGTGTCTGGCAGGCAAAGAACGGCTGGAAGCCTTCCCGCTGCAGGTTATCCAGCAGGGTGATGGTCGGGATGTACGTGTAACGTTCGCTGCGGGATTCATGTTTTTCTTCGCTGAAGACGCTGGGCACGTAGTGCGCCAGTTCATCGCGGGTTAATGGGCGGTCGCGGCGCACGAGGCTGGCAGCGCCAAAACGGCTGGCTAAGCGCATGGAAATTTCCTTTCTGAGAAATAAAAGAAAACGCCCCGCTCGGATGAGCAGGGCGTTGGTGGTGTGTAATACCTGTGTTGTGGCAGTTGTCAGGGCTGGTTCGTCTGTTCTGCCGCCTGGGCCGGAGCATGTTCACCCGGTGTTGTGGTGTTCCTGTGAATAATCTGGTGTTTCGCCAGCGCCTGCTGCATGTCATTGATGCAGTACGTGATGTAGAAGACGTTAAACAGCACGGTATAAAAGACGTTCATCTTCAGGTCAAAGCGAAACGTGTTCAGCGCAAAGTGACGCAGCGCGGTTCTGGCCTTGAAAGCCCAGACCACATACATCACACCACTGGCTATTGAGAGCAGCCCGCTGATGGCCAGCAGGATATCGCCGGTTGAGTCGTAACCGTACGGGTCAGGTGCTGCCATGGCACCCAACTGACGACTGAGCCCGAAACAGACGGTGAGCCAGATAATAAACAGATTGCCGTAAAGCGGGTAGCCCGTGGTCTCGCTGATGATATCCTGCTTTTTGTAGAGCCAGAGCAGGGGCCAGACGCCGCAGGTGACCATGCTGAGCAGGACAAAATGCAGCGTACGGGTATTCAGCCGCTGGCTGAGGGTATTAATCGTGATATCTGTCATGAACTAAATTCCTGTATTAAACGAGTGGGGGGAGTGTTTCCGTGAATTAACCGGCCGTATTTTCACAGTCGCTGATATTTTTCAGCTCCTGCTGTGTATTCCTGATCCCCGGGTTAAAACTGCCGGCTTTCCTGTCATTCACATACACATCAAAATGTGCAGCCTGTCCCAGAGCCGTAATAAACTGCGACCAGGCATTGTCCGCATTACGCCATCCCAGAGACGAAGGGAGCGGGAATTGTCGATCGTTTATTACCAGCGTGATGGCGGTATGGTCGTCATGTGAGTCTGCCCCGGAACCATCGGGAAAGGTGAGCATGACGTGATGCTGCAGGATGTTCTGCTCATCGGGGTTGCCTGTGCAATTGAGGTTAAACATCACATTTTCGGGGCTGGTGATGATGTATTCGGTCACTCCCATGCCGAAGCCGCTGGTCCACATATTGGGGATAGCGTGAGCGACGCCAGTGAATGCCAGTGTTGTTACCAGCAGAACGGCAGATAGTTTACGCATGAACGTTTCCTTAAATTATCTAAGAGGCGGGCAACTGTTGATGAATCCGCCGTGGGTGTTACATAAGCTGTTTGCCAACCGTTATCAGACCGGCCAGCCAGCCGATGCACTGAGGCCCCACAAGCCAGAACAAGCGGGCTTTGAGCAGCCCGGTCATACCTTCGCTGGTGTATACCGCATCCGGCATCAGCCACTGGCGCAGGAACGCGCCGATAGTCATACCGGCACCGGGGCCGAGCGTCATCCAGAACAGATACCCCATCCCCTGCCCGAAACTGCGGATTTCGCCCGTATTTCCGAACACGTTAAACAGGACAACCACAAGCGCGATGCCAAAGGCAATTGCGAAATACTTAATAACAAGCCCCATTCTGGTAAGTCCTTATTTTCTGCACTGCTGAGCGGCACTCAGCATGTTGTCCATAAAACGCGGGGGGACATAGCCGTACTGCTGGTTCATTTTCTCCAGTTCCCCGTGGGTATATTTCGTCTTCAGCTCATCCCAGATACAGCCGCAGACCGCGGTGGTTCCGCCACCGGACTTACAGCCCCGGATAAACTCTTGTTCGTTTTTGTCACCACAGCCGCTCACGGCCAGAGCTGACAGCAGAGTGACGGCCAGTAACGCGCCCCGGGAAGCCGTCGTCATTTTTAATTGCCTGTGAATCATTGTGTTAATATCCATTCGTTAAAACGCCTCTGCTCAGAGGCTGTCCGATTGCACCACGCCTTCCTGTGCAAGGGCATGGCTGATGTTGTTCACCACCGTGTTCGGGTCGAGCCGGATTTCCGCCAGATGCTGGCCCGACTCAGGTGTTCCCTTGTAAACGTCCAGGGACGCGAACGGTCTGCCTTCATCGTTTGTCCCGGCAGATACCTGGTATGAGGTGTCTCCGTTTCTGACTGTGAATTCCTGCAGACTGATTACCTGATTGCTCTGGTAAGCGTACGTGGTGGTGTTTGCCGGTACGGTGAGGTCCATTTCCTTATGTTCTGCGCCGGTCCTGCCGAATGAGTACGATACCGACGGGGTGATGATGCAAATCTCGACTTCCTTTTTGTGGTTAACGGTCTGCGCATAGAAGACGGGCTTTCCGCAACGCTGGTGGTATGCCTGTATAAGGGCATCGGGCGTAGCGGCATTTACGGCTGACAGCGATGCCAGCATCATTCCTGCGCTCAGCAGCAGGGCTGTACCGTGTTTCATGTTTTAACTCCTTTTGGTCTGGTGTGAGGTTCGGGAGAAAGCTCCCGGAAGGTATGAATGACGTTGCTGATAAAGTGAAAATGCGGAAGGGCATTGATGAAATCCGCGTCTACAATGAGTGCGCTGGTTTCACTGCGCCGGTGAAAAGAGCGTTCAGACAAGGAGACCGACGTTACCTCCTCAACCCTGAATACCCGTATCGCACCATACTGGCTGGCCACCAGATACCAGTCTGCATGTGAGAAAATTAGCCGGTAGGGCTCAAGGTGGTCGTGACGAATCCCCTTAACCAACAGGCTGACCAGACGGTGGTGGTAAATGCCTTCAGCAAGTCGCTGAAAGCAGTCCGGGAGGATCCCCGCGGGCTGCTGTGCATGGCCTATCAGGCATGGAGATGTGCCGTTTTCATCCATCAACAGCTGCATCAGATGGCGGCTCTGTGAGGGAATGAGACGGGCTATTCCGGTGTTGCGGGCAAACGCCAGCGCACCAGGAGTATGGTCGCGCATCGGGTTTGTTCGTAACCGCCAGCAGCCGTTATCGCCAGTCAGATCCAGATGCAGCAGACGCTGAGAGAAATCCCGGCGCAGGGTGCGTTCAGATACGCCAAATTCACCGGACAGCGCTTTTAGTGAAAGGGATTCACCAGCAAAAAGCCGGCTAATAATAACTGACAGCCTGAGTGCCAGCCTGTCGTGTCGGGGCGCAGGGTTCGTGGCGCGCATATGCCCTCCGTGAATGAAAAATACCGAGATAACTCATGCGGTTATTATGCAGGACGGTGTGGACAGGATATGACCAGCGATAAGACAGCGCGGCAGAAAAGATGCAATATTTTTCCCACGATAACTGTCTGAATTTACGATGATAATTTCACATCGCTTAGCTGGTGAGCGTTACGCGGTCATACTCTGTCATAAAGCCGGTCAGCAGGAGGCGTTGTCAGGGCTGAAGGTGGCTGTAGTATTGCGTTTTATTAATCTCGCCCTCAGTAAACGCAGTAAGAGGCGAAACAGAAGGATGAGAGCCCAACGGACGCTGTGGATCTCTTTCTCCGGCCAGCCTGCGCGCCGGCAGTAATCCAGGATCCTGTTAACCACCCGTCTTCGGATATAGCGCAGCAGCATGCGTAACAGGGACCATGTCAGTGTCCTGAGTATCATTTCCACCACCTCAAAAAAGTAAGTGCCACAGCGCAGAAGCGGCATTCACAATGCCGTCGCGGATCGTTCCCAGCGCTTCACGGACCGCCTTTGGCAGCGGAATGGCGTCCACTATCCGGCTGAATAACTCACCCAGCAGATCGCCGAAATCCTGTCGGGCGGTACTCTCTGCCTCCGTAGTCCGGTGCTCTTCCCTGACCTGACGAAAAACGCCGCTGCTGGCCTCCGGGGGCAGGGCAAATATCATGGTTTCGACCAGACGGGCCAGGTTGTAGCCTGTTTTGGCTGACACCGCATGAACCGGATAAGGACAGGAGAACTGCCGTGAGATGGCTGCGCTTCGGGTGGTCAGCGTCAGCAACTGGCCAGTGGAGGGCAGACACGCTTCCCTGTCCCATTCCAGCGAGGGTTCCGCCTTGTCGGCCTGGTTAATGACGAAGACAATGCTGCCCGGTGAGACGCCACAATTGAGCAGGAACCGGTGAAACGCTTCGTCGGTCGCACAGGCCCGGTCATCCGCTTTCATCACCCAGAGGATAAGATCCAGCGTCGGTAACTGATCTTTATATAGCTGCCGGTATTCACGGTCATAGTCCAGAGATTCACCGGCACCGGGTAAATCGACCAGCGTCATGCGACGCCCGCCAATATCGAGCGTGAAGCGAAGCGGTTCACGGGTACAGCCCTGCACATCGCTGACCGGGCTTAGGGGCTGCTGAAAGAGCGCATTACATAGAGAACTTTTCCCACTCCCTGTTTTACCCATAATGCCAACGACCGGCTCGTAATGGATGTGCTGGCGGATGCGATTTAGTATCGTACGGGAGAGTGTTTCGGGCAGGAGAGACAGCTGTTGCTTCAGGCCATCAAGACCCTGTTCAGTTTTATCTGACACATTAACCTCCGTGAGTGAAATAACAAAATGGCAGCATTTCTGCTGCCCTTCTCACACAGGTAATATAGGTCTGAAATTTTTTTGAATGTCATGTATGGGCTGTATTACTGCCTCCGCTCACCTTGTTTTTAGCTCAAAGTCCTCACTCACCACCACAGGTTTTTCGGTAATGGTCATTAATCAGAGTTTCCAGCATATCGCTGATGCGAACTCCGCTGCGTTCAGCCATAAAGTCGAGTCGCATTTTAGTTTCGTTCTTAAGGTACGTATTGAGTGCTTTTTTATCTGTGCGGGACTGACGTAGCTTCTGCTGATTCCAGGCTTTATTCAGATTAAGCAGGAATAGCCGTTTGGTATCCGGTGCGTCATCCCATAAATCAAGTGCGGCACGTAGCGCTAAATTTCGTTCAGCATGGCTCAGAGGGGTAAACCAGGTGCTCAGCCCCGGCGAAGAAAGCGTAAATGAAAGTCCGCCGGTGGGGGCGTTTCTTTCTTCCTGTAGCGATTTAAGACTGTTCCATGCCCACAGTACCGCCTCTTCCTCATCAGGTAACCATTTCAGCGGAGCAGGTTTGCTGTAAATATTTTTCCACTGGTCTTTGAGCCTGTCCATTACCTGGCTCTTAAGGTGATTAACTGGTGGGGCAGGAATAATTATCCAGTCAAAGAAATTGAAGAGAAGTTGCATTCTTTCCCGGTGGCTTGCCGGGGATTTATTGAGTTGAAGGAACTGATACCAGTTCTGACCGAAAGGGGCATCTCCTGAACGGAGAATACCAAGCTGATAGTCACTCGCTTCACAGAGATAACCCCACATCCAGAATGCGGCCCGCTCGTCGTTTTCAATCCAGTCAAATTTTTCTGCAGGTAAGATATTCTCGTCGCAGGCGGTATGCATATCTGCCAGGAGTCTGTCTTGCTGTTCTTTATCAGGATAGTACTTATTGAGGAGATGATTAACTGCCTGATGGCAGCTGCCTGCTTCCTGACGGTTAACCCCTTCTGCTCTGATGTTTTTGTTTATTTCTAACCAGGCAATATAAAAATTGCAGATTCGTATGTCACGATTTTTAACGGGTATTTGTCTGCCATTAATGTAATTTATTGCCATTATAAAAGGCTCCATAAAACAAACTACATAGTAGTGGTTTGTGTAGTGATTGTTGTGGGGATAAAGTAGCATGACAATGGTTTTATCGTCACTAAAAAACATATCTGGTAGTCATCGTGAAGTAAGATTGTGGTTTTATGTTGGTTTGATCACGGTTTTACCATGGTTTTAATGTTGCTGTTTTTAATGATTTATTTCTTTCTGTGCTCTGTTTTTAGGGATTCTTGTTCGCTTACCCACTACTCTTTAACTTTATCTTATTCCTCCGTTTGTTCTTCTGCATGCTCTCGTCTTCACCCCGTCATGATACCGGGTTCGCTTCAGAGGGAATTTCTGGCAGCAGGCAGGTTTACCCTAGTATATTTTCATTTCATTGCTCAGAATCAGGGAGATGGCTTCTGTGAGTTGTGTAAATTTGGGCGTTATAGTGGTTGAGGTTATTTGAGGCGGCAAAGTGTTTTTTTTGGGGGGGGTTGGTAAAGATAATTCCAGAGTGAACGTGCATGGCTTTTATCGCGTATAGACCAGGCCTGACGTAACCTGCTCTGGTATTGCAGTCAGGCCCGATGTGTTGGATTGGTATTAATATAATAAAGATAGCCCTTTCTTTATGGTTAAACAACAGTTAGTACAAGAACATTACTCAGAGGGATGAATGACAGCCTGGAAGAGAGTATCACTTGAAAGGCAATATTACAGTTGAAAAGGTAGTTGCCGATGATATCAACCGGCAGGTGAGGCTACTCGTCAGACAGTGCTTTCTCTCAGTCATTTCCCTTTATAAAGAGACAAGACGAGGCCATTACTTTGAGATAAGACTGCGTAAATGAGTAAATACGTTAGATATTAAACTTAGTGATATTATCTTTGGTGTGTAAATCTTCAGGGAGGGTAGTGCGGTCGATAATATTGCCGGAGGATGGACTGAGCGTATGGCAGCGTTGTGCGAAGTGTAAATACACGGTGGGTGCTACTGGTGTTAGCCTGTCTGTTTAACGTGTTATTACGAGGGTTGACTATAACAGGTAATGTGATAACCAATGGAAGCTGAAAGGATCGTGTTAATACGCTAAGTATGTGCAAGGGTATTGATTACATCAACGAACCATAAATCCGGGTATGTAGATTTTGTCGGGAGTAATAGTTCGGGCATGTACCGCAGGCCGGATAATGCAGGTAACATCGCGTATTGTTATGGCCAAATCTTTCAGTGTCTGAGAAACAATTAACGCATTATCGTAAGTTATCTGATAAACGGTTTGATGTTATAAACCTGAATGTTACTGAAGCTTTCTGTAAGCCCCTGTAATCGCATAAAAGATAACGCTAATGGAAATCTGTGGATGGTATGAATACGTTGAGCGTGATGCGTTACAGAGCGTTTTAACAGTAGTCCCGATAACGATTATTTATCGGGTTTATTGAACGAGGTAGTAATATCATGATGGCAGCGGGGGCTGGTACAGGGGCTCTTACCCCGGGTATATACATCCCGCCGGAGTCATATTCGCTTTTCAGGGTAACCACAGACCCTTTTTAAACCTGGTCAATACAAAACATCAAACGCTTAAGTAAATCTGGCAATGACTATCACATGGGCTGGTGGCTTCACCATATCGCGCTAAAATCCTGTGTTTTCAGACGATGACGGGTACGCTTCACATAAGTTGCGTCAATGAGCTCATCCGGTGGAAGATCGCGTGTGATATTAAAAATTGTCGCCAATGCTGCATCCGAAAGGTTAAACATCCGCGGCAAAGAGTAGTAGTTCCCTGTTTTTTGCTCGTTAATATTATCAAATAGCTTCCTGAAGAAATCCGTCATTGAAGGCCTGCGGGCGGTTGATAATCGCCTCTGTCGCGTCATCTGCAAAGGTAATCTCCACCTCTCCCATCCCCGGTGAGCGAACGATACTGGCAATGTCAGGCCAGTATTTGAGATCGAAACGATTAAGTCGCTGCAATTCTGGCTTCAGGTATAACTGGTAATGACCGTTTCCCTCTCCGGCATCATCGATAAATTCGGTGAGTTTATGCATGCGTTCGCAATGAAAGTGGCCGCTCTTATCTATCAACGCTGAGCGTCGTTCCAGCATTTCAGCCGGTTGCATGCTCAGGGCGCTGATATCGTCATTCAGGACTACAAGCTCCTGATGATCAGCCCGCAGTGTCGCAAAACGCTCATCGGTGCCAAAGCTACCGGCATGAATAATCTGCTCAATCAGTATCCAGAACTATTGCCTGGAGAGGTTACTAGACGCTATCTCCCTGTACACCAGTGCCATCTCATCATGACGTTCAATCAGCCGATTAAAAACAGGTCAGGTTGAAGGCCAGGATGGCGGAACGGTCTTTTGCCAGTTGTGAATTTTCTCTTCCAGCAGTGCCAGCGCAATAGCGGCGGCTTCATCAACGTTAATAATCATCGAATATTTCCTCTGGTTTTTATCTTCTGATTGCCATTATTCACGAATGTCCCTTATGTGTCGGTAACGGGAGGGGCGTTTTTATACAGCTTTCGGGGGACTTCGTTGTTTCTGACGTATTCCCGCGAGACTGTGAGCTGCACCCGTGGAGTCGTTACTGTACGAACGCCAGAAAGTACTTTTTTACAGCACCGGTAATGGTTATGAACGATAACCCACCGGAGTCCATTTCAATGAGTTACACCTACCACCCTTACTGGCAGCAACGTATTGCTGATACGTTCAATTGCGCACTTAACGCTTACACCCGTGTACTGGCTCTGCGCGTTGACCTCCGTCTGCCGGATACGCCAGCGGCCACTGATGCTGCTGTTATCTCCCGCTTCACCGATGCGCTGAAAGCCCGCATTGCTGCCCTTCAGGCGCGTCAACGTCGCGAGGGCAAACGCGTCTGGCCGACCACGCTGCGTTTTATCTGGGTACGTGAATTTGGCGAAATCAAAGGGAAGAAGCACTACCACATGGTGCTGTTACTGAACCGGGATACGTGGTGCGGACCGGGGGATTACAACGACCCGGACACGCTTGCCGGAATGATTAAGCAGGCCTGGTGCAGCGCCCTGCAGGTGGATGCTGAGGCTCACGCCGTACTGGCCCGCTTTCCGAAAAGCCCTGTGTCCTGGCTGGAGCGTGGGAACCCTGCACAGCTGCAACAGGCACTGGCGCAGGCCGCTTATCTTGCCAAACGTGAAACCAAAGTCACCGATGATGGCGAGCGTAACTTCGGCTGCAGCCGGGGCTGAGCACCTTCCTCGCACACATTCAGCCGGCCTGATGCGATGGGTCGGTAATTTTTTACAGGCAACCCCTATCCTCTGAGGAGAACCGGCATGTCCATGATTCAACGACACCGGACGTCTCCCGTCATTCATTTTCAGAGGGAGAGATTCCATGACTACAGCCATTTACCCCATTCTTTGCGCAGAAGACCCACTTATCGACATGGTATACATCACCACATACACAGGTATGACCGACAAGTGGTTCTACAAGCTTATTAAGGATGGCGAATTCCCGAAACCCATCAAGCTGGGACGGAGTTCCCGTTGGTATAAAAGCGAAGTAGAAAGCTGGATGCAACAGCGTATTGCAGACTCGCGGGGAGCCTGAATATAAAGCCCTCGCCCACAGGGAAATGTCATTCCCGTAAAGTAGCTAACTGCATAACACTCCGCTGGCAGTGCGAACGTTGCGAACGGCGCTATTGCGGCGTGAAACCCTGCCCCATTTGCAGCCGAAAGCCCTGAACCATCAGTTCCAGTCATCCATAAGCAACTTGTAACCCACCATCCTCCACACAGACAGCCATCTCGTTCCGGGACGGTACCTGCCTGCATGTCATATGGTGATAAGGAGTCAGTCCGATGAATTTTAAGACCATCACCAGTGAGAATCAGCACGCCGAAATTCGTATGCTGAAGTGCTACCTCGCCAGTGACCAGCGTGGACATTTTGTGACAACCAGTGAAGCGGATAACATGCCAGGACAGTTATGGGGCTGCGTATCCTGTGGCTGCCGACTCATCTTCCATACCGGCACATACACTGACTCACCCTGGTTCGAACATGACCAGACGACCGTAGCTGCCAGTACGCTGATGAGATGCGCGCATATTGATCCGGCAGTGAAGGCGGAGGAACGCAGCAAAATATTACGCAGTCTTTTCAACAAACCGGACTCCCCGGTAATGTCGCTGGCCTGGTACTGCGTCTGGTGCGGTGAGCATTACAACGGGGAAAAGTTCTGCACTGCCTGCGGGACCGGTATTTACAGTATTGATAAGGCCAACTGGCAGATAAATTACACCTGAGTTGTCCTGTTTGTTGGGAAGATACCAAACTGCAAAATCACATGGCCTGCCATATTAACAACCAAGATTTTAACATTCGAGTGAGCCCATGAAGTAGCAATATCCTGGCAATATTAAGCTGCTACATTTCTAAATCCTTTTCGTCATTTATCTGGACGGCGCGCTCAAACCGGACTAGATACTCAGTTTAAGCGCGATGAAACGTGCTCCGGGTATTTGCGCTGGAGTGCTGCAACGACACCTTCTTCGGTTCTGATGACGGAGACGACAGTGCGGTAATCATGGATTGGGATACTCGCGCATTTGCCTGCTATCGAAATGGTTTTACCTTTTCTTCAACGTTAAGATTGTCTTCAATATAAGGAAGGTGCGAATAAGTCCGAGATGTGAGATCATCGTGTTGTAACCTGAACCCAGAATGAGTAACCGGATGAGCCAGCAACTGACTTTTGCCGACAGTGAGTTTTCCAGTAAACGCCGCCAGACCCGCAAAGAAGTTTTCCTTGGCAGAATGGATGACTTGCTTCCCTGGGACAAATTACTTGGCGTTATCGAGCCTGTGTATCCCAAGGCCGGTAATGGTCGCAGGCCCTATCCGCTGGAAACCATGCTGCGTATTCACTGCATGCAGCAATGGTACAACCTGAGCGATGAGGCCATGGAAGATGCCCTCTATGAAATCGCCTCCATGCGCCAATTTGCTCGCCTGTCACTGGATAAAGCCATTCCAGACCGCACTACCATCATGAATTTCCGGCATTTGCTGGAGCAGCATGAACTGGCCCGCAAAATCTTCAGTACCGTTAATCACTGGCTAGCAGAGTGTGGCGTTCTAATGACCCAGGGCACCTTGGTGGATGCCACCATCATTCAAGCCCCCAGCTCTACCAAAAACAAACACAACAGCCGTGATGAAGACATGCACCAGACCAAGAAAGGTAACCAGTGGTACTTCGGCATGAAAGCGCACATTGGCGTGGACGCCAAAAGTGGCCTGACCCACAGTCTGGTGACCACGGCGGCTAACGAGCACGACCTCAATCAGGTTGGCAAGTTACTGCATGGCGATGAAGAATTTATCTCAGCCGATGCTGGTTATCAGGGGGCCGAAAAGCGCGATGAGCTCAGCGATGTCAGCGCAGACTGGCTTATCGCCAAGCGTCCCGGCAAAGTGAATGCATTGAAGCAACACCCGCGCAAGAACAAGCTGGCCATCCGTTACGAATACCTGAAAGCGAGTATCCGAGCGAAGGTTGAGCATCCATTTCGGATAGTAAAATGTCAGTTTGGTTTCGTCAAAGCCAGGTACAAGGGGCTGGCTAAAAATGACAGTCAACTGGCGATGTTATTCACCCTGGCGAACCTGGTTCGAGTTGACCAATTGATACGGGCACAGGCGAGATCTACCTGAAATGAGGAAATTAGCCTGAAACAGGGCCAAAATCAGCCACGAAGAGACGATTTTGGGCTGAAAATTGGAAAATTGAGCCACAGGACGTCGATAAAGGACGGTTTGGGGCGTCATATCGGGAGCTGCGGACCACTTAATCGCAACTTCCATAAGTAATGCTGCACAAGCCTACCGGGAAGACTATGTGTCTGAGCGAACCGGCGAAGATAGGACATTAATGTGCTGTTGGAAATGTATGCAAAAACAAGCAGCAGATAATACATTTAACCAAGGAAATAGGTATGGCATCCACTTTAGGTTGGCTTGACCACGATGCAAACGCACAGGCCAAAACGTTAAATATTCTTGCGCTCTTTCAACAAAAAGAGAGCCGAGATGAGTTGGGTATCGGCGCTATCAGAGACAGTTTTGCTGAACAGCTATTTCCAGGCACCAGCACCATTCAGACCCGTTTACGCTATATGCTTTTTGTTCCATGGATCTATCAACGCCTCGAAAATAAGCGCATATCCGCTGCAAACTTTGGTTCCCAGGCCGACCGGGACGAACGCGCCTTAATTATCCCCCTCTCCCGGCTCGAAGAAGATTCGGCCGGTACATTTGGTAAAAACTCACGTGAAAAGCTAAAACGTCTGCCCAGTTCCGTTTACTGGTCCGGGCTGCGACACTGGAAGATTCACAAGACGTCGTGGTCGCAGGAAGAATATCATCAGCGTGTGGATGAACTGTATCGCGCACGCGCGGAAATTAGCGAGCGCGAATACCAGGAAAAAAATCAGGGCGATATGGGCGACACAAGCGCAAATAAACCAGCCCCGAGCTGGCACTCCAGTCTGCCTGCGCCACCGCCCAACTTTCCTGATGAGGCAACATTTGCCCTGACGCGCCAGGAAGCCAGTTTTCTACGTGACCGTATTCAATGTTCATGCAAAGGCAGCCTGCTGGCCTGGCTGACCCTGCATAGCGAACCGGCAAACGTCAGTACACCATGGGAACATCCGGATTACGCGAAATTCCCGGACGATCTCAAGGAACTGTTGACTCACGCGCGGCTTTTTTCTTATGCGATGCACGGTGCAGCCCTGCTTTATAACTATTTACTTGCCAAAGAACGAGCAGATAACGACCTTCTGTCTCAACACCATGACAGCTTCGTCGCTTGGTTTACCTCACTCCCCCGCAAGGACATCTCGACCTGGTCGCTCGAGCGCATGTGGGAACTTACCGCCAGGCCGGCCTATAGCATTAGTCTGAAGACCCGCCGCTTTGTAGAACAGTGGATTGCCCTTATTCGACAATCCTCCGGGACATTACTCACCAGTAAAGAAGCCTGTGCACTCATCCGAGCCCGCGAAATAGCCCTCAAAGGCCCTCGTTCACGCTTTAAAAACAGACGCGCACTGGAGCAATGGAGTGGATATGCCGGAACCCTGCGGCTAGTCTATCGCTGGAATAACGTCCAGATAGTGCTTAACGATCTGGCGCAGGGTCTCAGGAGAGAAGAATGTTAAACCCCAACAATCGCAGCTTATATACTTCGGCACTGACCTCTCCACCCGGCATGATGTTTGATGAAGCCATCGCTACCAGCTTTTCACTCGACCCGGCATTTCTACTGCAGGCGCCGGTCTATTTGGCGTTCACAGCGACTGACAGCAATCGTGCTCATGATCCGCTGTCCATTTTTGAATCCATTCGTCGTTATTCCGAACGGATCACTGTGTACGTCCAAAAAGGGCGTATTCAAGTCCCCGCAAAGCTCAAGCCCAACCCCTTATTCGGCCTGCTTGAGGAGATGATTGCTGAATCAAAAGCCAAAGGCCGCGGAGTCTTTCACCCCAAAACCTGGGCGATCCGTTTTATCAATCCTGAAACAGACGAAGTGATGTACCGGCTGGTCGTACTGAGTCGAAATTTAACTACCGATTCATCCTGGGACCTCTCTTTGCAACTGGACGGCTACCCCGTAAAACGTAAGCAAAGTGCCAATAAAGCGCTAGTGCATTTATTCTCCGCACTGCCCAAACGGGCGACGGGAAAGATGGCGAAACATCGCCGAGCGCAGGCGCAGCGCTTTGCAGATGAACTGTTGTATGTGAAATGGGAATGTCCAGCAGGCTTTGATGAGATCGCGTTTTTCCTGCCTGGCGAAGGATACGACTGGCAGCCACCCGAAGCGGATCGCGCGGTGGTTATCTCACCATTTTGCACCGACGAGGCACTGCAACACATCGTGAAGCATTGCCAGCAAGCCGATGCGCTGATTTCACGCCCGGACACTCTGCTTGCCTTGAGTGAAGAGACGCGCGGCCTTTTCACACGTCAGCTTCACCTTGACGATGCCGCAGAAGAGCAAGCATCCGACGAGAATACCCCTGACGACATCATCGCTTCCGGCCTGCATGCCAAAGCGTATCTGTTTGAAAATGGCCGGGACAGCGAGCTGGTTCTGGGTTCAGCAAATGCCACCAACGCAGCACTACTGGGGAAAACGAACTGCGAAATTTTAGTTTCGCTCAAGGGTAAGAAAAAGCACACAGGCACCATTGATGACCTTCTGAGCAGCGATGGAATGGAAAGCTATCTGCAAGATTTCGACCCTGCCCAGCCGTTTGAACCCGATGTCCTGCGTGTAGAAGCCGAGTCCCACGTTGAACAGGCACGTGAGTTGCTCGCCGACGCCGAATTGACTCTTCACTGTCACCCCGGTGGAAACGACCAAAGCTGGGCATTGTGGCTTGTCGGTGAAATTCCTGAGCTACCGGGTATCGTGCAGGCAACTGCGTGGCCCGTGACGGTATCAGACGGACTTGGCTGTAGCCTGCTGGACCCGGCCGATGGGAATAAAAGAGCACTCGGTGAGTTTTCAGTCCCAGCCATTACCGGGCTGACAGCGTTTTCCCTTAAAACATCGCACCCGGATGTATCGGTCAGATTTGTCCTCAATCTGCCGATTGATACCTTACCCCCCGATCGCCATGCAATGATTTTACAAAGTAGCATGCAGAAACAGGATTTTCTGCGTTATCTGTTGATGTTGATAGGCGAGGCGGGACAGCAATCCTTCTTTGCCGAAAACGCCTTTGGCGATGGCCATTTCTTTACAAGGCTTGCCAGTGGCGAAGAATTTGCCGTGCTGGAAGAGCTGACGCGTATCTATAGCCGTGAGCCTGAACGCTTAAAAGATATCGCCGCGCTGATTGGCAATATGCGCAAAGGACAAAGCGACATGATTCCGCAAGATTTTCTTGCTTTGTGGGCCGTATTTGAATCAGCCATGGGAGGACGAAATGGCCGATAAGCACCCCAGTATTATCGCCCCGCTCACGGGATTGAAAGATTTTCAGCAACGCACCGTAAATTATGTTTTTCAGCAATTTTACGGTGATAAACAGCAAAATCGCTTTCTGGTCGCCGATGAAGTTGGTCTGGGTAAAACGATGGTTGCCCGCGGCATCATCGCCAAAGCCATCGAACATTTACAGGATAAAGTTGACCGTATCGACATCATTTATATCTGTTCAAATGCGGCTATCGCTGCGCAGAATATCAAGCGCCTGAATGTCAGCAATGAGACGCAATTTTCGCATTCAACCCGCCTGACACTCCTGCCAAAACAGGTACGGTCTCTGCGCAAAAACAGAATCAATTTTATCAGTCTAACGCCGAATACTGCCCTCGATCATACCCGCAGTCGTGGCGGCCATAAAGAAGAGCGCGCGATCCTGTATCGCATTTTGTACGATTTACCGCTGGCTAAAGGCGAGCGTCGTGAACGTTTACGCATGGGTATGCTTAACCTGCTTCAGGCAACAGCAAACCGGCCTGGCTGGTGTTCCGCGGTTGACCAGCTTTCTGTCGACGACATTGACAGGGAACTGGCAAAAGATTTTCGCCGCCAGGTTCTGGACGATACCGAACTGTACGCTCAACTCAAAGAAGGTTGTGAATGTTTTGCCGATAATGACGAGGACGGCGAAACGCACGATTCTGAACTGCGTTACGCCCTGATCGGCAAACTCAGAAGCAAACTGGCTTCCGTGTGCTTATCTGCGCTGGAACCCGATCTGGTTATCCTTGATGAATTTCAGCGGTTTAAAGCCTTACTCGACGGTGACGATGAAGCCGCACTGCTGGCCAAAGCGCTCTTTGAGCAGCCCGACGTGCGCGTGCTCTTGCTCTCAGCGACCCCGTATAAAATGTTCACCCTCGATCAGGAAAGCGAAGAAGATAACCACTACGCCGACTTTATCCGCACATTGCAGTTTTTGTATAACGATGACAGTCAAATCAGAGATATTCAGCAGTACTTGCTCGATCACCGTACCGCATTGCACGCCTCAGAAAACGCAGCGGAGACAAAAAAAGCACTGGAGCACGCTTTATTACAGGTAATGTGCCGTACCGAACGGGTAACGATGACTCAAAAACTGGATGCGATGACGAAGGAAGTCTCACAACCAGCTATGATTACGCCCGCCGATCTTTATCACGCAGCGGCGGTTGATGGCGTCGCCATGGAAGTACAAGCCCGCGATGTCCTCGAATACTGGAAATCGATGCCTTATCTTTTCAATTTCCTGAAAAATTACGAATTACGTACCCGTATGGATAAGGCACTGGAATCACCTTCAGATGCATTGCGTAAACTCGTCAAATCAGCAAAACCGCAGTTGCTGACAAAGGCAAAACTGGAGCGCTACCAGCCACTGGATGCCGCCAACCCACGTATGCGGATGCTGTTTGAAGACACGCTGGATAAAGGCATGTGGCAGCTTTTATGGATGCCTCCTTCGCTGCCTTATATGACACCAGACGGGGTATATGCCAACAAAGGCAACTTTACCAAAACGCTGGTTTTTTCCGCCTGGAGTGCAGTGCCCAATGCGATTGCCACTGTCTGCTCTTATGAAGCCGAACGACGCATGATTGGCGCCGCTCCCAAAATTCTGCACAGCCAGTTCAAGAAAAAAGTAAAACCGCTGCTCAACTTTGCGAAATCATCAAAAGATGGCCGCCTCAGCGGAATGCCTGTTATCGCCTGGATGTTACCCTCACCGACGCTCGCCCGGCATATCGATCCGCTTGAAATTGCCCTCCAAAACACCGGCGAGCCGCTGAGCGTGAAGGCCGTAAGAGCGATTGCAACGGCGAAATGTGAAACACTTATTGAGACACTGGGCAATGGCGGCCCGGGGACTCGTGCGGACGAACGTTGGTACTGGGCAGCCCTGGCGTTACTGGATGCACAAACTGAAACGCCAGCCTGGTGGCAGGGCGAACATTACTGGTACACCGGGCCATCCCAAAATGAGCCCGCGGAAAACTTCCAGGAACATATCGACCAGTTTGCCGGGGTGGCAAATGGTAGCATCACCCTCGGCCCACGCCCAGATGATTTGGCTGAGGTCCTCTGTGACTTCGCGCTTGCCAGCCCCGGTACATGTGCCCTGCGGGCGCTCAGCCGTATAGACACAGGACTGAGAATCGATTCGGCAGAGATGTTGTCAGCCGCAGCGAAAATAGCCTCTGGATTTCGTTCGCTCTACAACCTGGCAGAGAGCATTTCGCTTCTACGCGGCACCGGGGACGATACTTACTGGCGGCTGACACTGCGTTATGGCATTGATGGCAACATTCAGGCCATACTGGATGAGTATGTCCATACGCTGCTGGAGTCGATGGGGTTACAGCATGAGCCAGCCGGGGCGCAGCTGGCGGCTATTGCGTCCCGTATTCAGGCTGTGGTTTCACTGCGTACCACACAATTGAACATTGATGAGTTCAAAACGAACGGGGGCAATTATACCTGGAGCGATTTATATACACGTTGTCGCTTTGCTTTACGCTACGGTCAGTTGAGAGACGACACGGATCAAGCCGTCGCACATGCTGAATCGGTAAAAGATGCGTTTAACTCCCCCTTCCACCCCTTTGTATTGGCTTCCACCTCAATCGGGCAAGAGGGGCTCGATTTTCACACCTGGTGTCATGCGGTGATGCACTGGAATCTACCGTCAAACCCGGTCGATCTAGAACAGCGTGAAGGACGAGTACACCGTTATAAGGGCCATGCGGTAAGGAAGAATATTGCCGAGTATTATGGTTTGAGTGCACTTCATTCACTGGCAGAAAGTGCAGATCCCTGGACACAGCTCTTCGCACTTGCGGCAAGTCAACGCAAAGCGGGACAGTCAGATCTGATTCCCTACTGGATTTTTGAGGAAGGAACCTCTCGCGTCGAGCGCCGGGTTCCCATACTGCCGTACAGCAAAGAAAGCATTAAGTTTAAGCGGCTCAAACGAGAACTTGCACTCTACCGTATAGTCTTCGGTCAGCCGCGCCAGGAAGATTTGCTGTTCGGCCTGAAACACAGTGGCAATGAGTCTTTAACGGATATGGCACAGTGGCTTATCTCTCTTGAGCCACCAAAGTGTGATGCACCTTAGTGTTAGAGCGTCTGCCTCTAGTGTTACGTTCTGGTCACCATCTGACGTAGCCAATGGATTTTGTCATGGATGGAATGGCCCGTGGCCGTCGGATTAAATGTTTGACTTGTTTTGATGTTTTCACGATTGAGACAAGCTGCTGCTAACTCGCTAGAATATGCCCATCAGTTCACGTTAAAACTTCAGATAAATGATTGATCAAAACATCCATACTACAATCGTATCCTCGACTTACGATCTGCTTAAGGAAACCGACTCAGCCCTTTTGAGATTGTGTGACCAGGCTAGCTCGCTGGTGCTAATCGTAAACTCAACTGAACAAGGCATATTGCCTTCTCATCTGTCAGAAGAAGAGATAACGTTGCTCGAGCTATCTGAAGAGCTATGTGAACACTTGCTTCCGCTATCGCGTGGTGATCGATCCCGTAAGGCACCAGATATCCTCGCTAAAATACTAAATTGCATAGCGTCTGAAGTAGTATGGATTGACAGGATTCAAGTTCTATTTGAGCCATCTCTAGAACTCGATCCTTTGCGCCAGCTACAAGAGCTAGCGCGTATCAAGCCTATCATCGCTATTTGGCCAGGGCAGCTTACAGAACAATTTTTAACCTTTTCAGTTCCGGGAAGGGCCGATTATCAATCTTACACAGCGAATGAGCTGGCAAATCTGCCGATCATTCATTTTGTTGAGCAGAGGGAATATAAATGAAAAAGTACGGAGAGCTCATTCAATTTGAGCCCGTCACAACTATCATCAAACTCAAGGAGTCTGCTGAACAGCACAAAGCTCAGCAGTTGGTGGCGTCTTATGTTATCTCGGACAAGATGGCATTAAAACTGGCTGACATCATCATTCCACAGTTGCAGTTTGAAGAATCAGTTGATAACAAATCTCTCTGGGTTGTCGGTAACTACGGCTCAGGTAAATCACACCTAATGTCAGTGATATCGGCAGTTGCTGAGTTTCCTGAACTTGCAAAATTCATTACTAATGACAAAGTTCGCCAGGCTGCTGGCAAAATTGCCGGAAAATTTAAAGTTATCCGCTTTGAGGTTGGAGCTAGCAAAAAAGCTTTTGCGGATATTGTCACAGACAACCTGACCTCCAGCTTGGCGGAAATGGGGATTGATTATCAATTCCCCTCTATGGATGAAATCTCATCCAATCACAAACCCTACTTTGAAGAGATGATGGCGCTATTTCATCAACGCTATCCAGATCAAGGTTTGCTTTTGATTTGTGATGAAATCCTCGACTACCTGCGCTCACGGAACCAGCAACAACTACCATTGGATATGGCGATGATGCGCGTCATGGGAGAAGTAATTGATGGTACACGCTTCCGGTTTATTTGTGGTGTTCAGGAAGCCATTTTCGATAGCACTCAATTAGCTTTTGCTACGCAGGAAGTCAAACGCATTCGTGACCGTGCAGAGCAGGTATTGATCACACGTGACGATATCAAATATGTGGTCGCTGAACGTTTGCTCAAAAAAGATGCCCAGCAACTGCACTGGATCCGTGAGTATCTGCAACAATTCACGTCTTGTTTTGATCGCATGAATGAAAGACTCGACGAATTTGTTCGGATGTTCCCTGTTCATCCTGACTACATCAATACTTTCGAGCGAGTCCATGGTGCAGGCATCGAACAACGACAGGTATTGCGTAGCCTCTCGCGGCAGATGCAGGCTTTAATGGAGCAACAAGTCCCCCTTGATAAGCCGGGAGTATTCTCTTATGACACCTACTGGGATGAACTCAGAAGTGATCCCAGCGCCAAAACCAATCCTGATGTAGGTCAGGTCATTGATGTCGGTGAAACCCTGTTTACTCGTATTGATCAAGCCTATCCAACCGCAACTGAAATAGACTTTGCCAAACGCCTTGTAGCCGGTTTGGCAATCCATCGTTTGACTGTTGGTGATGTTTATAACGAGATGGGAGCAACAGCTGCCGAGCTACGTGACTCACTCTGCCTCTATCTGCCTGGTATCGAACAACTATCTGGAGAAAAGAGTAAGAACCTGGAAACTCAGATTGTTGCTGTTCTGACTAAGATTCGAAAAACCGTTAATGGCCAGTTCTTTTCAAAGAACAAGGCAAACGATCAGTTCTTTTTGGATTTGAAAAAGACTGAAGATTTTGATGCTTACATCGAAAACAAGGTTCCCTTGCTTACGGATGATAGTCGTAACGGAGCCTATCGTGAAGCTATGCTGCAGATCCTGGAAGAAACTGATATGCAGCAACCCAATATTCAGATGTGGCGACACGAACTGAAATGGTTGGATCGAAATGTTAATCGTCCAGGATGGATGTTCTTAGGCTCACCTAATGAACGAGAAACAGCCAAGCCACCGCTCGATTATTACATGTACTTTATACAGCCATACAATCCGCCAAAACAGAAAAAAGAGTACATCCGCAGCGATGAAGTGCTATTTATACTGCAAAATGCCGACGGAGATTTTGATCGCTGCCTGAACTACTATGCAGCCGCTATCGATTTGCATGCTTCTGCTACAGGTAACGCCAAGAATGTCTACAAACTTAAGGCGGATGGTTATCTGAGAGAGATGCAGACTTGGCTAAAAAGCCATTTCAAAGATGCTTACTTTGCCCAATACAATGGGCAAAGCAAGCCGATGATGGACTGGCTTAAAGGTACCTCTGTCCGCAACATTTCTGGGCTGGGCGATAGCCAAATTGGCAGCCTCAAGGATATTTTTGAATCCGTTGCCAGTCATATCTTGGCTAATCACTTTGTTTCATTAGCACCCGAGTATCCTACTTTTAGCCAGTGGATCACCTATGAAAACATAGAAAGCGCAGCCAAAGATGCGTTAAGTGTTGTCTCCGGTGGCGCTGCGACCAAGCGAGCTAATGCCGTCCTTGATGCACTTGAATTACTGGATGGCGATAAAATTTCCCCGTTACAATCACGCTATGCCCAAGCCGTTTTAGCTGTTTTGCAAAGCAAGCCACAAGGCCAAGTGGTCAATCAGACAGAACTGCTGGAGACCATCAATTCCCGACTCTATTTTAAACCAGAAAGCTTCCGATTAGAACCTGAATGGCTGCTAGTCCTGATCGCCTGTTTGGTTTATAGCGGCGAGCTTGAATTAGTAGTAGTCGGCCATACCCTAACTGCCAGCGATACCGTCAAATTCAAATCTATTTCATTTGATGTACTGAAAGACTTTAAACATATCCAAGCGCCCAAGGATTTTAATGTCACTGCATTAAAATCGCTGCTCACTCTATTGGACATGAATGACGGTTTAGCTACCTCGATCCAGCAGGGTGATGAGAGCATAGTACGCGAAATGTTAAAGCGTACCGAGGTGCTGATTAACGAGCTGGTCAAGGGGCATCAAAGTGTCAAGGATCGCTTACCACTGTGGGGACAATCGGTTCTGGAAGAGGGTGAGGAACAGACGCTGTCGACGCAGCTGTCCGAGCTGAAGAATTTTTTGGAAACCATTCAGCGCTACGATAAACCGGGTAAGCTGAAAAACCTTAAGGCGACCGCCGCAGAAATCGCCGCTTTCCAACAGATACTGCAGGCATGGCACAACTTTGTGCAGCTCAAATCAGTTGTGAGCGAGCTGGCCCCTTTGTGCGCCTACCTCAAAGAGGCTCAACTGGTACTACCTGAGCAGCTCGCTTGGCAAGAACAAGTGAAACTGGCGCGAGATGCGCTAAGACAAGGTTTGGCTGATCCGATATTACGTGGTGATGAAAGCTTTAAATCAGCGCAGATCAACGCTTTGACTGCGTTGAAAGCTGAGTATGCCAAGCACTATATTGAGCTCTATATGCGGGTGCGTCTCGATAGCAGCGAAGAAAAAACCAAAGCCAAGCTGCTAAGTGACGAGCGCCTAGCAGAGTTGGATATCTTGAGCGGAATCGCCTTGCTCCCTGCCCAGCAACTTGCTGATTGGCGCAAAGACGCTGCACAATTGCAAGCGGCCAAGACCATCGATCCCAAACAGTTGACGATGAATGCCAATCCGGCAGAATTCAATGCTCGCCAAGAGAGCGGCAAGGCACCGGCCAGCGAACAATTAAAGAATCTGGAACAGCGGCTCGATAGCATGCAGAGCGATTGGCTCAGTAACCTGAACAGCCTGCTAGATGACCCGTTTATTAACCTAGAACTGCTCAAACCCGATCAAGCACAGTTAATTCGCGATTTTATTCAGCAAGGCCAGTTACCCGAACCAATGGATTTCACCTTTGTGCAGGCGGTAAACCTGGTGCTGGCAGGGTTGGAAGAGGTGAGGATTAGCTCCGTCGAACTCATAAATGCCCTTGGTCAAGGCATGCCTCAGAGTCGCGATGAAATGACTGATCGCTTTAACCGGCTACTTACCAAGCTCTGTCAGGGTAAAGACCTCAATAAAATTCGTATCATTATCGATTAATTTATACGAGCGGGTACGATATAAGCCGTACCCGCTATAGGAACCCCATGAAACAAGACGGTTTATTCTCCAGTGATAATACGCTGCAGTCGCAAAAAGCAGGTCCAGTAACCTGTTTGGGAAAAATTTTCACTAACGACCAGGAACGCCGCGAATATTTTTTGGCATTGCTGTCTGAAAAGCTCAAAGACCCAGAATTTCGCAAAATCGAAGGTTTTCCCATCGGTAGCGATGAAGCAATTTTAAACTTAAGCGATCCGCCCTATTACACTGCCTGCCCCAATCCTTGGATTGGCAATTTTATCGCAGAATGGGAAGCTCAGAAATCTGCATCAGAGCAAGAGTACCATCGTGAGCCTTTTGCCGCTGATGTTAGTGAAGGAAAAAACGATCCTATTTATAACGCTCACTCCTACCATACCAAGGTGCCACATAAAGCCATTATGCGTTATCTCCTGCATTACACCAATCCAGGTGATATTGTCTTTGACGGATTCAGTGGTACTGGCATGACTGGAGTAGCTGCACAAATGTGTGGCGACCGTGAAGCAGTGATGTCTTTAGGTTTTCAAGTTCAGCCTGACGGCACAATTTTACAGGAAGAGATAGATGGACTGGGCAAAACAGCTTGGCGACCATTTTCAAAGTTAGGTGTTAGAAGAGCTATACTGAATGATCTTTCACCAGCAGCAACATTTATTTCGTATAACTACAACACCCCCGTTAGCCCATATTTGTTTGAAAAAGAATCCAATCGAATTCTTAAGGCTGTGCAGGACGAATGCGGCTGGATGTATGAAACACGGCATTCTGATGGTCGTATTGGTAAGATAAATTACACGGTTTGGTCGGATGTTTTTATCTGTACGGAATGTGCTGGTGAAATAGTTTTTTGGGATGAAGCCGTTGATAGCAAAAATGGAAAGGTTCGTGATGAATTTCCGTGTCCACACTGTGCAGCATCACTTTCAAAGCGAACAATGGAGCGTGCGTGGATTAAGATTTTCGACCCTGCGTTGAAGGAATCTATTGCTCAAGCGAAACAAGTACCTGTTCAGATAAATTATTCTGTTCCTGGAATGACTGGGCGCTGCGAAAAGAAACCTGATCTACAGGATTATGATTTAATTGATAGGATCAACAATGACCCTGTTCCCTATTGGTTTCCATCCGACAAGGTGCCAGAGGGTGATAAGACTTCAGATCCATTTCGTGTTGGTGTGACTCATGCACATCACTTTTACTCAAAAAGAAATCTTCGAGTGCTTTCTACGCTACGGCATCATCTGAATAAATCTCCGATGGAAAGCCAGCTTCTGTGTCTAGTTGGAGACCAACTTCCTAGAGCAAGTAAAATGCACAAGATTGCAGTGAGCCGACTAAATACTAATCTATCAAAGACAGCAGGAGTGTTGGCTGGAACTCTGTATATCCCATCGAATCAAATCGAATATAATATCAATTCAATGATAGGTTTCAGGATTAAAGATGTAGTTTCCTATCTAAATAAAAGAGATCAGAATACTAGACAAATAGTACTTACTGGTTCAACTGAGGCTACGAGAATACCCGGCGAAAGCCTCGACTACTTCTTTTTTGATCCTCCTTTCGGGTCTAACTTAATGTACTCCGAACTTAATTTTCTTTGGGAGACATGGCTAGGTGTTAGGACAAATAAAACACCTGAGGCTATTGAAAATAGAACCCAGAAAAAAAAATTAGACGATTATCGAGTTCTAATGACACGTTGTTTTAGCGAGGCATATAGAATTCTCAAGCCTGGTCGCTGGATGACGGTCGAATTCTCGAATACAAAAGCATCTGTCTGGAACAGCATTCAAACGTCCATAACGGAAGCTGGCTTTATTGTGGCCAATGTCTCTGCATTGAATAAAAAGCAAGGCACGTTTAATGCAGTCACCAATACTACGTCGGTTAAACAAGATTTGGTTATAACGGCATATAAACCTAACGAAGGCTTTGAAAAACGATTTAGAGATGAGGCTCAAAGTGAAGAAGGTGTGTGGGATTTTGCCAGTACACATTTGAAGTATTTACCGGTTACCAAACAATATGGGACCTTATTGCAATTCGTCCCGGAACGCGATCCTCGCATTCTTTTTGACCAGATGGTAGCCTTTTTCGTCCGTAAAGGCTATCCTGTCCCGATATCCAGTCAGGAGTTTCAAATTGGGTTATCTCAGCGTTTCATTGAACGTGATGGTATGTATTTCCTATCAGAGCAGGTATCTGAATATGATAGGAAAAAGATGGCTTCAAGTGAACTTAAGCAATTGGATATGTTTGTCTCCGACGAGGCATCAGCTATTCAGTGGTTACGTCAACTTATAAAAGATAAACCGCAGACCTTCTCAGATATCAACCCTCAATTTATGCAGCAACTCGGAGGGTGGAGTAAGAACGAAATTGTTTTAGATCTACGTGAACTGCTAAGCCAAAACTTCCTGTGCTATGACGGTCAGGATAAGGTACCAGATCAGATTCATAGCTACCTATCCAGTAATTGGAAGGAGCTGCGAAACCTAGCGAAAAATGATCCAGCTTTGGTGGCCAAAGCCAAAGATCGTTGGTATCTACCCGATCCGAATAAGGCTGGCGACTTGGAAAAACTGCGTGAAAAATCTCTACTTAAAGAGTTTGAGGAGTACAAAGATGCCAAGAAAAAGCTCAAAGTATTCCGCATTGAAGCCGTGCGTGTTGGCTTCAAGAAACTTTGGGAATTACAGGACTTTGCTGCCCTTATCGCCGTCGCCGATAAATTGCCAAGTAACGTACTGGAAGAAGATCCTGTTCTGCTGATGTATTACGACCAAGCGGTTACCTTGAGTCAAGTCGATACCGATGACGAGTGGTGATAAACAATGTGGCAGGTAGGTGATTGGGCCTGGAGTCAGGCCCATCAGCAATATGTCAAAGTGATTGATGCTGCTGGCCTATGGGGTCAGCAGTTTTACCGTGTCTGGTTGCAGCAACAAGATGTAGTACTCAAGGTATTAGACGCCGACCTCTACAACCAATCAGTACAGACCATCGTAACGGCTGATGCTTTATGCTACTTGGCCACTGCAGCCAAAATTGCCAATGTCCAGCAGGAGGATACCCTCCTGGCACCGATAGAATCGAATGTCATTCCTTTGCCGCACCAGCTGAAGGCGCTCACCAAGGCGATGAGCAAAAAACAGGTGCGCTATCTGTTTGCGGATGAAGTAGGTCTGGGCAAAACCATCGAGGCTGGACTCGTCATGCGCGAATTAAAATTGCGCGGACTGGCAAAGCGAATTCTAGTTTGTGCACCTAAAGGGTTGGTTAGTCAGTGGGTAAGTGAAATGCAGACCCACTTTAACGAGTCATTCCAATTGATGCTGCCCGGTGAACAAAAACCACAGAATGAACATGACAATATCTGGTCACGTTATGATCAGGTTGTCTGCCCTGTCGACAGTATCAAGCCCATTGAAAGCCGCAAAGGATGGTCACTCAAACAACTTAATGAGTATAACAAGCTTCGTTTTGATGACCTACTGGCTGCGGGTTGGGACCTTATCATCATTGATGAAGCCCATCGACTCGGCGGTAGCACCGACCAAGTCGCCCGTTATAAGCTAGGCCAAGGTTTGGCCGAAGCAGCTCCCTATTTATTGTTATTATCCGCTACGCCGCATCAAGGCAAAAGTGATGCTTTCCACCGTTTGATGGCACTACTCGATGCCGAAGCCTTTCCAGATGTAAGCTCGGTCTCACAAGAGCGGGTTCAGCCATTTGTGGTGCGTACTGAAAAACGGATCGCCATCGATGGCGAAGGTAAGCCACTTTTTTGTCCTCGGCAAACAGAAATGGTTGCCGTTGCCTGGAAAGCCCAGCATGGACTACAGCGTCACCTCTATGAAGAGGTGACTGAGTACATTAAAGAAGGCTACAACCAGGCGCAAGCCAAACAACAAAATGCTATTGCCTTTTTGATGATACTAATGCAGCGTTTGGTGAGTTCTAGTAGTGCGGCCATCTCACGAACCCTCGCCCGTAGGCTAAAAGTACTAGAAAATAAGCGGGTAGAAGAAGAATTACCTTTGGCGTTTGCCGATGAGTGGGCGGATCTGGATGGTCAAACCCAGCTGGACGAATTATTAGCTCAGTGCCAAACATCGTTGGAGAATGAAAAAAACGAAGTGCGCCGTTTGCTAGCGTTAGCGGAACAATGTGTAAGTGCCGAAAATGATGCCAAAGCCGAAGCCTTGCTCGATTGGCTCTACCGCCTACAGCAAGAAGAGGGAGATCCATATCTGAAGATGCTGGTGTTTACAGAGTTTGTGCCGACCCAAGAAATGTTGGCGCAGTTCTTTGTTGAACGAGGCATCAGTGTCGTTAGTCTCAACGGCTCAATGGATCTGTCAGAACGTAAAAAGGTACAAGCTGCCTTCGCCAGTGATACTCGCATTCTGATTTCAACCGATGCCGGCGGAGAAGGTCTAAACCTTCAGTTCTGCCATGTGATTGTTAATTACGATATGCCCTGGAATCCGATGCGCATGGAACAACGTATTGGCCGCGTCGATCGTATCGGCCAACAGCATATCGTTCGCGCACTGAACTTTGTGCTCGAAGATACCGTTGAGCACAGAGTTCGCGAAGTTCTTGAAGCGAAGTTACAGATTATCCTCGAAGAGTTTGGCGTTGATAAGACCAGCGATGTATTGGATTCCTCTGCTGCTAATCATCTGTTTGATGAGTTGTTTATCACATCTATCACTGATCCTGCTTTAATGGATCAGGAGTTAGCTAAAGCCCTGACCACCTTAAGAGACGGTGCAGTGGACAAGCGGCAACAGGATGCACTGTTTGGTGGCGGAGATCCCTTATCTGCTGAGGACTATCGCCAAGCCTTGAACCACCCATTGCCCTATTGGGTACAGAGCATGGTCGCTAGTTACTTGCGCTGGCAACGTAGTATGCAGCATGTAACTGATTTTACTGACGAAATTGATGGGAGTCATACTCTAACTTGGCCAGATGGTGCAACATGGAGTGGAATAACCTTTATTGGGAAAATCGCTCAGCAACAGCCAAGTTTCACGCATCTAACGCTCGAAAACCCCAAGATAAAAGGGCTGTGTAGTCAATTACCTGTCTGGAGTGAAGCACAACCCATCCCCAGTGTTGCTGTTAAGTCATTACCAGCCGGAGCAAATGGTTATTGGGCATTATGGAGTATCCGCCTTGTGGCTGGCCATGAGCGACGCTGCCAATATATGCCAGTCTATATCAAGCCCAACGGTCAATATTACGCAACAGCATCCCAAAGAGTCTGGGATGCTGTCTGTAGTAAAGAATTTGATATTTTACCTCAAGACTTAGCAGTCGATTCTTCTTTACATCAGTCGATCTATGCTCTTATGCATAAGGCCGCACAAGAGGAAGGAAAAGCTATCTTCGAAAGCATGTTGACAGCCAACCAGACCGATTTAGATAACCAGTTTGAAAAAGGTGAATACTCATTTAATGCAAGAAAAAAAGCAGTAGAACGAGTTGGATTACCAGAGGTTCGCCAATTTCGCTTGCGTCAATTAAGTAGTGAATATGCTCTGTGGCTCCAGGATATAGATAAAAAACGCAGGGTGATTCCTGACATGGTTTTACACACCATTATTGAAATTAAAGGATGAATATGACCTGGCAGGATGACGTTATTCATAAAATAAATTTGGATGGAGCTTTTGTTTACATCATAAACGATCCTGATGGATTACTATACGAGCCTGTAATAGCAACCTCACTTCAAGAAAAAAATGCGTTCATTTTTGATGATGATGACCCATTAGCATTACGTTTGGCCTATGAAACATGGCGTAGTGGTGAGAATAAAATATCTTTCCTGATACGGCTGACGGTTGAGCGTGATATTTTTATACCTCATGATATTCAACATGAGTCAAAAGAGATTGATTGTCATCTATCAGAATTTTTCCAAGATATTGATTCAGACATACTAAGATTACTACCAGCCACGTTATATCAGTCAGTTATAGATGCGCTGAAATTATTTTCTCCGGGTAGGCTCAGCCAACAGTCCAGTCTAGATTTCTTATTGCGCCATATATATAGAATTGCACCTGAGATAATCCAATCCAGTACGGACCTTGTTAGGCTATTGATTAGAAAGCATTATATTGGCATTGAAATGCCAATGCCAATTGAAACGAGACTAATTCATCTACTGAGTTTAGTGCCTAGTTTTGGCTTATGGAATATCAGTCGACTGATTTCCAATAAAGCTTATTTTTTTGATTTTCTTCAAAAACAATGGGAAATATACTTACAAGATGAAGAAAAGAGTCCTATCTACTTTGCATCTCGACCAAACACTCAGCTAATTGTTCCTTTTGCTGATGGTGATGTTCGCGTTTTTATTGATAATCTGTTTGCTGAAGGCATTATAAAGCCAGTGGCGATAAAAAACCTACCTCCTGAACACTGGGCATCATTTGCTGTACTAAAAGAACCAAAAGTAACAGAAAAAGAACGAATACTACACCTACTTAATAATGCAAAAAAAACATTCAACCAATACTCAGAAGAAAGTGCAAATGCAGACTTTTGGCTTGAGCAGTCACGTTCTCTTGGTATCATGAACGCCCTTTTTTATCAAAATAAAAATTTACCTGCAGTTGAAGTTTTGTTTGATGACATTAAAAACATTAATACTGATGTAGATGAATTATTTCAACATTGGTTGCAAATCAACTATATAAAAATACAAACCATACCAACTGTTCGTTACCCATCTATGTTGCATAAAGTTCCTGACTGGATATCACGCAGGATAGACTCTGGGAATAAAGTTTGTTTACTAGTTTTGGATGGTATGGGCGCCCGCCAATGGCCGTTAATACGTAAGCAATTACAAATATTCGAAAACATTTCAATAGAAGAGCATTCTTGTTTTGCTTGGGTGCCGACGATAACGTCAATTTCACGACAAGCCTTATTTTCAGGAAAACGTCCATTTTTCTTTAGTGAATCGCTACTGACTACAAATAAAGAAAAACAACTTTGGTTTAACTATTGGCTTGATAAAGGCTTAAACAAACGAGAAATTAAGTATGCAAAAAAAATTGAGAGCTATCCAGTCGATGAATGGCAATCACTAGTTGGGTCACTACCAGTTAAAATTGCCGGTTTTGTCATAAACTTTATCGATGAGCAGATGCATGGCATGAAAATGGGAATGGCTGGTTTAAATGTAGTAGTTGATAGCTGGTTGACCGAATGGAAATTCAAAGAGAAAATTTCGGACCTACTTGATAATGGGTTTGAAGTTATAATTACTTCGGACCACGGAAACCAAGAGGCTATCGGTATGGGATATATCAATGAAGGGGTAAAAGCTGAGACTCGGGGGGAACGAGTACGAATTTATCATGACCCTAGTTTGCGAGACAGCTCTGCTGCAAACTATCAAGATTCTGTGATAGTATGGCCCGGTCCAGAGATGGGGCTGCCAAAAGGGACATACCCTTTGCTAGCCAGCTCTGATAAAGCCTTTAAAAGTAAAGGTGATGTCGTTGTGGGGCATGGAGGAATCAGCCTCCATGAGGCAATAGTGCCTTTCATTATTGTTAACAAAAAGTAGTTAGTTATGGTTAAAACTCCAGGTTTCTGCCGCCATGTCGAGAAAGAGTGGCTTGAACAAACGCTCCGCTGGGTTGCTAGCGAAACAGATAGCGTGCAATTAAATAAAAACTTGGAAGTATTTCTTGGTGCGTATATAGCAACTAAAGAAAATCGACGTAAAGCTCGAAATCTCCTAACCTCAATTTGGATGCGCCCAAAAAATAAAGATGTTTTTTTTGATACAAGCATTCAATTACACCAAGAGATTGATACATTTTCATTACCTATTCATTGGGGAATGTTAATTTCAAAAAAACCTTTCTTTGCTGAAGTCGCTCGTTTTATCGGTCGACAAGCCAGGCTAAATGACGCATTTACATTTTCTCAAGTATTTCGCCGAATGAGTATGCTATATGGCGAGACACAAGCAACCAGTAGAGCGCTAAGTGCTGTTTTAAGGACTATGATCGAGTTAGGGGTGATAGATAGAAGTAATAAACTAACATCATATTCGATCGTTCCAATTCAAGAAAAAGTTAGCACCCATATCGCAAATTGGTTAACTACAGCTGCTATGATTTCATTGAATAAAGTCAGCATTAGTCTTGATGAAGTATTAGCTGATCAAGTATTCTTCCCATTTCAAATTGATATCAACTTGAATACACTTGATGTATCAACATTTGAATACTTGCAGCAAGGAAACTCAATAGTCGTTTTCAAAAGGAATCTTTACTCATGAAACCCATTATTGGATTCAATCGGCATTTAGAGATGGATTGGCTTGTTCAAACCGCATCCTGGTCAGCGAATGGGATTCACGGGCTGGCATTAAAAAATAAAATTGATAGTTTACTTGCCCCTAGTTTTGACAGCAAAGTAGCACAAGATAAAACTAGAAATCTTCTTTTTGGCATTTGGGATTCAGAATCGAAATCGGTACCCAAAGCATTTCATTCCGACGCCTGTAAATTGCTCATTGAACACAGCGAAATAAATATAGCTATTCATTGGGGAATGATGCTTGTTAAATACCCCTTCTTTTATAATATCGTAGTACAAATTGGTAGAATGACCAAGCATGAAGGTTTGTTCATTTACAATCAATTAGAACAACGCATTACTGAAAGCTATGGAGATACTTCAACTATCAAGCGTTGTATGCAATTTGTTGTTAGAACCTTAATAAATTTAGAGTTATTATCCAACCCTAAATCAGGCACATACCAGTTGCGAAAATCAATTGAGATTAAGCACGACAACGTTATCGCCTGGCTGACTGAAGTATCAGTGAGGGCTCAAGGAAACTCAAGCAAAAGCATGTCTGCTATTATTAATGATCCAGCTTGGTTCCCCTTTGATATTAATTTCAATGAAAGCAGATTATCTTCCAATATACGGCTAGATGTTCATCATCAAGCTAATGATGCCATCATTTTCCTATGAAGATAAAAGTCTTAAATTTTAAAACCACATCGACCACGCGCCTGATTTGTATATTTTAAGATACTAATCAGACATGTTAAATATAAACAAGATAGACCATTCAGTTTTTCATAATGTGTACTTTTAATAAAGAAATCACTTTTATGAATTTAATTAAAAATAAGCCACACTAGTCAGCCATAACGAATGAAAATAACATAGCCGGATAACCGGCCTTTTTTACAACCAATGCTTTGGAATGGCTAAATCAAATAAACGAGCAGCATAGCTAAGCGTTTTGATGTATTCATTATACTTCTCCAAATCAATAGATTGTCCCGTCCTGTGCAACTCCAGTATTTTCTGCAACTCAGGAAGATTAAACATACCTAGTTTATAAAAATTCCCCCATGATGGAGTACCAAAGAGATTGTAAATAACGACAGTACTATCGCGCTCGCTCGCTAATCTTTTCTCTCCAGATATTTTAGTCAAGGCCTCCTCGGCTTCATCTTTATCTTCGTATGTATTTAGAAGTTTCATCGTTATATCTCACAAAAAATTATTCTTTTCCGATAAATGTATCCGGGTAGTTTTACTACCCGGATACATTTACTTAGTTATTTTGGCAAAATCAAATGGGCTCACCGCCTTCTCCCTGTTAGCATCCAGAAAATCAGCCCACCATTGCAGCATCAATTTGCGTTCGTCTAAGAACTCAGCTTTATGAATGTAGGCCGCACGTACGCCATTACGCTCCTGATGGCTCATCTGACGTTCAACAGCATCCCTGGACCATAGACCAGATTCAATCAACGAACTACATGCCATTGCCCGGAAGCCGTGACCACAGACATCGACCTTTGTATCATAGCCCATCAGACGCAGTGCGTTATTTACAGTGTTCTCACTCATGGGTTTCCATGGATTGTGATCGCCGGTGAAAATCAGTTCATGTTCTCCGCTGATAGTGTGGATCTGCTTCAGTATATTCACCGCCTGAGTAGATAGTGGCACAAGATGCTCTGTTCGCATTTTTGAGCCACGATGGGAATACTTGACCCCTTCAATAGGTTTCCGCTCAGGAGGAATGGTCCACATGGCTTTCTTGAAGTCGATCTCAGACCACCTGGCAAAGCGTAGTTCGCTGGAACGGATGAAGATAAGCAGGGTGAGTTTAGTTGCCTGCCGGGTGAGAGGTTGTCCTCTGTAGGCATCCAGTCGTTCAAGAAGCTCTGAAATGCGATTTAAGGCGAGGGCAGGGCGGTGCTGGCGTTTCACTGTGGTTAACGCGCCAGCCATATCCAAGGCAGGGTTATAGGTGATAATGCCTGACTGGGCAGCATAGCGCATGATTGCAGTGATACGCTGCTGAAGGCGCGCTGCGATTTCATATATCTCCTTTGCTTCGGCTGCTTTAACGGGAACAAGTAAATCGGGAGTCCTGAGGGTGGTAATGTCACGTGAACCAATAAAGGGGAAAACATGAGTTTCGAGGCTTTTCAGTATCCTCTCATTGTGTGAGGCTGACCATTTTTTGTTGCTCTTATGCCACTGTCTTGCGATGCCTTCAAATGTCTGAGCTGTTTCGGGTACCGACTTTTTGATCCTTTTCTGTTCGCATGGGTCAGTTCCCTCAGCTATCAGCTTTCTCGCCGTATCGCGTTTTTCCCTTGCTTCTGATAACGAGACTTCAGGATAGACCCCCAGAGCGAGCGTTTTCTCTTTGCCCAGAAACCGATAGCGGAGCCGCCAGTAGCGAGAGCCGTTAGGGTGAACGAGCAAGAACATGTTGCCGCTGTCGGCAAGTTTATAAGGTTTTTCATCCGGTTTAGCGGCACGGATTTTAGCGTCAGTGAGCGCCATTGGCGGTATCTCCTGATAGTAAAAAGGGGTATAAATTTTATCGAATCAGACTATACCCTCAGTTGTACCCTCGCAAGGGACTTGATGCGGGTTGAAGTTGATTGAGTTGGGTGGAGTTAAGGGATTGTAGGAATGTTGGTTTTGGCGGGCTTAGAATGCAAAAACGGACCTCCGTGGAGGTCCGTTGATATGAATTTGGTGCCCGGACTCGGAATCGAACCAAGGACACGGGGATTTTCAATCCCCTGCTCTACCGACTGAGCTATCCGGGCAACGGGGCGCATTAAACCCGATTCACTCTCCGCCGTCAACGAAAAATGTTGTTTTCGTTACAGGATGCACAATCTCTCACCAGTTCGTCGCAATCTTAAGCGAAAAAGTGGGTCCACAGCGCGGAAAGCGGCATGGCGAGCAGCAGGGCGGGCAGCATATTCACCACCGCGAACATCTTGATCCCGCAGATGCGCAGCCCTGTTGCCAGCAGGAGCAGACCGCCAACGGCGGTAAAATCCGCCATCATCGCGGGCGTGGTCAGCGGAAGGATCAGGGTGGCGCAGGTGGCAAGCGCCAGCTGAATCAGCAGCATTGGCACACAAATCGCGGCCACCGCGATACCGAGCGTGGTGGCAAAAATCGTAGCGGTGAAGAAATCGAGAAACGCCTTCGCAATTAAAATGCTGGGGTCACCGGTCATCCCTTCCTGCATCGAACCGAAAATCCCGGTGCCGCTGGCGCAAAAGAGAATAATGATGGCAACGTAGTTTTGAATAAACGTCTCATGGGTGCCGTGTTTGGCTTTGCCCGGACGGGCTATCAGGTTTTTCGCTTTGCTGACCGCGTTGTTAATCCCCTTTTCCAGATAACAAAACTCACCAATCAGCGCCCCGAGCAGAGTGGCCAGCACCATCACCGGCAGGTTGGCGCATTTGATCACCAGCATAATGCCAATCCCGAGGGAGGCCAGGCCAAAAATGGAGGGCATAGAGACGCGAATACGCTCCGGTAATCGCTGACTTAACATTGCACCGAGTACGCCGCCCAGCAATACGGCACTCGCGTTGATAAATGGCCCGATAACCACGGAAAACTCCTGTTACTTAATCATAGGTATTGCATGATTATGACACGCCAGCGCTTTTTTACGCTTAGCTTTGGGTGGTTAAGTGCATACTGATTCCTTCTTGCACCTCAAAATAAAAGGTGACATTATTGCGCGAATTTTCTCCTCCCTGTCTCACCGTTCGGTGAGGGTATATAGCGCCTATGAAAACCATGAAAATCGCCGTCAGCCGTGAGCTGGTTTCCACTGTGTCCACGCATCGCGAAAAGGTGACGCTGGATAACACTGATTTTACCGATGTGGCGGCAGTCGTCATTACGCTCGCGGAGAGTCGCAGTGGCATTCTTGCGTTGCTGAAACGCACGGGCTTTCATTTACCGGTCTATTTATTCACGCAAGAGCCGACGGACGTGCCCGATGGCGCCACGGCTGTCATCTCGGGTAAAGCGCAGGAGTTCCTGGAACTGGAATCTGCCGCCAGTCGTTACGAAGAGAACTTGTTACCGCCGTTTTTCGACACCCTGAGCCAGTATGTTGCAATGGGCAACAGCACTTTTGCCTGTCCGGGCCACCAGCACGGGGCGTTTTTCAAAAAACACCCGGCGGGACGACAGTTCTATGACTTCTTTGGTGAGAACGTTTTTCGCGCCGATATGTGCAATGCCGACGTGAAGCTCGGCGATCTGCTGATCCACGAAGGTTCCGCCAAGCATGCGCAAAAGTTCGCCGCGAAAGTGTTCAACGCGGATAAAACCTACTTCGTGCTGAACGGTACGTCGGCGGCCAACAAGGTGGTGACCAATGCGCTGCTGACCCGTGGCGATCTGGTGCTGTTTGATCGCAATAACCACAAATCTAACCATCACGGGGCCCTGATTCAGGCGGGCGCGACGCCGGTGTATCTGGAAGCGGCGCGTAACCCGTTTGGCTTTATCGGTGGGATTGACGAACACTGCTTTGACGACGCGTACCTGCGCAATCTGATCCGCGACGTTGCGCCGGAGAAGGCAGACGAGACCCGCCCGTTCCGCCTGGCAGTGATCCAGCTTGGCACTTACGATGGCACGATCTACAACGCCCGTCAGGTGATCGACAAGATCGGCCATCTGTGCGATTACATCCTCTTTGACTCTGCGTGGGTGGGCTACGAGCAATTTATTCCGATGATGGCGGAAACCTCCCCGCTGTTACTGGAGCTGAACGAGAACGATCCGGGCATTTTCGTGACCCAGTCGGTGCATAAACAGCAGGCCGGGTTCTCGCAAACCTCGCAGATCCATAAAAAGGATAACCACATCCGGGGCCAGGCGCGTTTCTGTCCGCACAAACGCCTGAACAACGCATTTATGCTGCACGCCTCCACCAGCCCGTTTTATCCCCTGTTTGCGGCGCTGGATGTGAACGCAAAAATTCACGAAGGGGAGAGCGGACGCAGGCTGTGGGCGGAGTGCGTCGAGCTGGGGATTGAAGCGCGTAAGGCGATCATTGCAAATTGCCATATGATCAAACCGTTTATTCCGCCAGTTGTGGCAGGCCGTCCGTGGCAGGATCATCCAACTCAGGCCATCGCCAGCGAACGTCGCTTCTTCAGCTTTGAGCCGGGGGCAAAATGGCACGGATTTGAGGGCTATGCCCGCGATCAGTACTTTGTCGATCCGTGCAAGCTACTGCTGACCACGCCGGGCATCGATGCTGGAACCGGGGAATATACTGATTTCGGTATTCCGGCGACCATCCTTGCGCACTATCTGCGGGAAAATGGCATCGTGCCGGAGAAGTGCGATCTGAACTCGATCCTCTTCCTGCTGACGCCTGCCGAAAGCAGCGAGAAGCTGGCGCAGCTGGTGGCGATGCTTGGCCAGTTTGAACAGCATATTGAAGACGATACGCCGCTGGCGGACGTGTTGCCGACCATCTATCAGAAATACCCGGTACGCTACCGGGATTACACGCTCCGCCAGCTGTGTCAGGAGATGCACGATCTCTACGTCAGTTTTGATGTGAAAGATCTGCAGAAGGCGATGTTCCGCAAGGAGAGCCTGCCCGCGGTAGTGATGAATCCGCAGGATGCCAATCAGGCGTACATTCGCGGGAACGTGGAGCTGGTGCGCATCCGTGATGCGCAAGGGCGCATTGCCGCCGAAGGCGCGCTGCCGTATCCGCCTGGCGTTCTGTGCGTGGTGCCGGGAGAAGTGTGGGGCGGGGCGGTGCAGCGTTACTTCCTTGCGCTGGAAGAGGGGATTAACCTGCTGCCGGGCTTCTCGCCGGAGCTGCAGGGCGTTTACAGCGAAAAGGATGCCGACGGAATTAAGCGGCTTTATGGGTATGTATTAAAGTAGCCCCCTCACCCTAATCCTCTCCCCAAAGGGGAGAGGGGATTGCACGGAGCCGTCTTTTCACCCTCGCCCCTGTGGGGAGAGGGCCGGGGTGAGGGGTGTTAAGCCGCACTACGCTTGTACATCCTCCGCGGATGCCCAATCTTGCCGTACAGCATCTCCACCGTCAGAAAACCTGCCTCCACGCAGTGCTCCAGATAGCGCCGGGTGGTGGTTTTACTCAGCCCCGTTTCACTCACCACCTCATCCACCGTAAAACAGTGCGTCGCCTTGTCGTTAAACAGCGCCTGCACCCGCGCCAGTGTATTTTCCTCAATACCTTTGCTGCCGTTGTCCTGGCGGTAGTTTTTCGCCTGTAGCTGGTATAAAGAATCGACGTTCTGCTGGTCAACAATCTTCCAGACCCGCTGTTGCTCAGCAAACTGCACAAAACGCTCCAGCGACTGGCTGAGCCGCTTCCAGGAAACCGGCTTCAGGATGTAATCAAACGCCCCGTTACGAATGGCCTGGCTGCAGGTGTCCATATCGCTGGCGGCGGTGATGAAAATCACTGAACAGTTGGCGCGGGCGAGCATCGGGTTACTGATAAGGGTGATGCCTTTCCCGTCCGGCAGGTAGTTATCCAGCAACATCAGCTGCGGCTGTTTACTTTCAAGCTCAACCTGCGCTTGCGCCAGCGACGAGGCAATCCCCACCAGTCTAAGACGCGGATGTTTGCCGATCAGCTCTGCGTGCAGTTGCGCCAGTTCGTTCTCGTCTTCAACTATCAGTACGTCGATAAGTTCATGTTGCATAATCGGTATCTTCCTGTTCCTGTGCGGGATGCCGGGCGGTTCCCGTAGCGGGGATAAACAGTGAGAAAATCGCCCCCCGCGGCGTATTATCGGCAACCTCAATTGCACCGCCAGCCTGTGTGACATAGCTTTCGATCAGATACAAACCAATGCCGTGATCGCCGCGCGTTTTGGTGGTGATGCCGCGCTCAAATATCCTGTCACGGATCTCCGGTTTAATGCCAACGCCCTGATCGGCCACTTCGATGATGAGTTCTTGTTCGCTCAGTTTTATCAGCACTTCCACAGGAGCATGCGGAAGCGGCGAGCGCTGGGTCGCTTCAATGGCGTTATCCAGCAGGTTGCCAATGATAGAAATCAGCGCCTCTTCAGGCAGCGCGAGGAACGGTCTGTCCAGACGACAGATCGGGTCAAAGTTCAGCTCGACGCCTTTCTCCCGCGCCCGCGCGGCTTTCCCCAGCAGCAGGCCGCACAGTGTCGGGGAGCTGAAGCGCGAAGAGATAAAGTCCAGCAGCTCCTGAGCGTGTTCCGACTGCGCCTGAATGTAGCCAATCGCCTCCTCGTAGCGGCCCATATGCAGCAGGCCGGAGAGAGTGGTCATCCGGTTTAGCTGCTCGTGACGCATAATGCGCAGGTTATCAACATAGCGTTTGACCTGGCTGAGCTGGGCGCTGAGCGAGTCGATCTCGTTGCGATCGCGGAAGGTGATCACCCAGCCCTGCAGAGAGTTCTCAAGCATGATGCGCACCCGGCTGGCGATCACCGTGAGATCGTTAAAGCGGCAAATCTCGTCATGGGTATCTTTGGCGAGCATCGTTTGTGTTTCGAAGAACGGAACAGGATCGATTACTTCGCTTATCAGCTGCCCGCGCAGTTCCCGGGCCGGCTGGCTCAGGCCCAGCAATTTGCGTGCCGCCTGGTTAATCACTTCTATTCGCCGTTCATCGTCAATGGCGATCACCCCTTCATAAATGGACTCCATCATCGCCTTCTGCTGGCGCACCAGCAGACCAATCTCTCGCGGCTCCAGGGAGAAAATCTGCTTCTTGATACTGCGGGTAAAGAACCAGGAGAAGATAAAAAGGGCAAGCAGTAACAGTACGGCGGCGATCAGGATGTTAACCACTTTACTGACGGTGATGGTTTCAAGATAGCTGGTGAGATAGCCTACCGAGACAATTCCCACTACCTGACCGGCATCGTTAAAAATGGGCGCTTTGCTGCGCAGCGAAATGCCTAATCCTCCCTTGCGGATAGTGGTGGTGCTTTTACCGCGCAGCACCTCTTCGTTGTCTCCGCCGACCAGCGTATGGCCCACTCTGTCCGCAAAAACGGAATGAAACAGATGCAGCCCTTTGTTATCGCCAATCACAATAAAACTGGCATCACTGTGGGTGGCTATTTTCTGCATAAAATCGTGAATGGCGTTGATATCTTTTTGTTCGACCTCTTTTCGTAATGACGGAATAAGGGCGATCTCTTCCGCCTGTATTTTTGCGCGTGCGCTCATTTCCTGATAAAGCTGTCGGCTAACGTCGACATAATAATATCCGCCCAGTAAAGCAAAAAGCACTGAGAAAAAGACAACCAGCGAAACAAACAGCTTAATCTGAAACGATACTTTCATAACAATCACGCGTGGCATCAACGAAGTTTGTCAATATATCATCTTTTTTCGCGTGGATACCCGCTTTGCCGAAAACTTGTGATCCCTTGCACAGCAAGGCCTGCAAAAGAATTATCTGAAAGGGTTTTCCCTTAAACACGACCGTGTAAATGTTATTTGTTTGTTCGGTTTAGAAAAGAAACCATAAAAACCACGGCAATAAATAAGGGGCAAATCACATTAAATAAAAGAAACCATTAAAACCATAGTCGCCATTAAAACTTCGCTTTTAATATGCCATTCCTCACATAAAGTAAGCCTTTGTGACTCTAAGCTGAACGCACAAAATAACTAAGGGGCTTATTATGAGCACAACTGACGATTCTTTCTCTGTTACCCACGACCCGATTGATATTCAGCGGCCATCGCTCAAAGAGCGCTGGTGGCATATTATGGATACCTGGAAAATCGGGATTATTCCTCTGCCGCTGTTTGTCCTGGCGGGCGCGCTGATTGCCATTGATTGTCTGGGCGGAAAACTGCCAAGCGATATCGTGGTGATGGTGGCGACGCTGGCGTTCTTCGGCTTTGCCTGTGGTGAGTTCGGCAAACGCCTGCCGATTGTCGGCAAGCTCGGCGCGGCGGCGATTTGCGCCACCTTTATCCCCTCCGCGCTGGTCTATTACGGCCTGTTGCCGGATGTGGTAGTGGAATCCACCACTAAGTTCTATAAATCCACCAACATTCTTTATCTCTACATCTGCTGCATTATTGTCGGCAGCATCATGAGCATGAACCGCACCGTGCTGATTCAGGGCTTCCTGCGCATCTTCTTCCCGATGCTGTGCGGCGAGATCGTCGGCATGCTGGTGGGGATGGGCGTGGGTCTGGCGCTGGGTCTTGAGCCGTTCCAGATCTTCTTCTTTATCATTCTGCCGATTATGGCAGGCGGCGTGGGCGAAGGGGCTATCCCGCTCTCCATCGGCTACGCCACCCTGCTGCACATGGATCAGGGCGTGGCGCTCGGTCGCGTGCTGCCGATGGTCATGCTCGGCGGGCTGACCGCTATCATCATCTCCGGCTGTCTGAACCAGCTGGGCAAGCGTTATCCGCACCTGACCGGTGAAGGTCAGCTGATGCCGAACCGCGCGAATGCCGATGCCACCGTTTCTCAACCGGCGTTCTCTGGCAAAGCGGACGTCACCACCATCGCCTCCGGTGCGTTGCTGGCGGTGCTGCTCTACATGCTGGGCATGCTCGGCCACAAGCTGATTGGTCTGCCTGCGCCGGTTGGCATGCTGTTTATGGCGGTGCTGGTGAAGCTCTGCAACGGCGCCTCTCCGCGTCTGCTGGAAGGCTCTCAGGTGGTGTACAAATTCTTCCAGACCTCGGTGACCTATCCCATCCTCTTCGCGGTCGGTGTGGCGATCACCCCATGGCATGAACTGGTCGCGGCCTTCACGCTGACTAACCTGCTGGTGATTATCAGCACCGTCTCTTCGCTGGTGGCGACCGGCTTCTTCGTCGGCAAAAAGATTGGTATGCACCCGATTGATGTCGCCATCGTCTCCTGCTGCCAGAGTGGCCAGGGCGGTACCGGTGACGTGGCGATCCTGACCGCAGGCAACCGTATGAGCCTGATGCCCTTCGCCCAGATTGCTACCCGTATCGGCGGCGCGATTAACGTCTCTATCTCACTGCTGATTCTGGGCAACTTCCTCGTTTAAGTTTTCAGGAAAGAACAATGAAACTCGCAAGCTTTTTATACCAGGGAAAACGCAGCTACGGCATCGTCCAGGCCGAAGGTGTGATTGATTTAGGTCGCCGTCTCGGCGACCGCTACAGCGACCTCAAAGCGCTGCTGCAGGGCAACGGGCTGGCGCAGGCCACCCGTTACCTGAACGATGCCGTGGACGTGCCGATGAGCGCCATCACCTTCTTACCGGTGATTGAGCAGCCGGAAAAAATCCTCTGCGTGGGCATGAACTACGCCGACAAGCGCAAGGAGTTTGACCAGCACAACCCGGCACCGACGCTGTTCGTGCGCTTCCCGGATTCGCAGACCGGCCACAACGAGCCGGTGCTGAAGCCGCGTCACTCCAGCGAATTCGACTACGAAGGCGAGCTGGCGGTGATCATCGGCAAGGGCGGGGAAAACATCAGCCGTGACGAGGCGCTGCGCCACGTGGCGGGCTATAGCTGCTACATGGACGGCTCCGCCCGCGACTGGCAGCACACCTGGTTTACTGCCGGTAAGAACTGGCGTCAGACCGGCGCGTTTGGCCCGTGGATGGCAACGGCCGATGAGATCCCGGATCCGCACAGGCTGGCGATCCGCACCTGGCTGAACGGCCGCATGGTGCAGGAAGACAACACCAGCAGCATGATCCACAAGGTTGCGGAGCTGATCGAGTACATCAGCACCTTTACCCGCTTAAGTCCGGGCGATGTGATCATCACCGGCTCCCCGGGCGGGGTGGGTAAAAAGCGTAATCCGCCGCTGTTTATGAAAGAGGGGGATCGCATTGAAGTGGAGATCGAGCATATCGGTCATCTGAGCAACGTGATTGTGGAAGCGCCAGCCATCGGGCTTGCGGCGGCACACTGAGAAAGGCGGCATGAACAGTCAACCCATCGATTTTCGCCACACGCTGGTGGCGAAACACCCGGAACGCTTAAGCCAGATCCGTTACCTGCTGGCAGACAGCGGCCTTGGCCTGGACAACGACATCACGCTGTTTGTCGAAGCCTGGTCCGGCGCGCAACTGGTGGGTTGCGCCGGTCTTGCCGCCAACGTCATCAAGTGTGTGGCCGTGAACGAGCAGCTTCGCGGCGAGAACCTCAGCGCGCGCTTGCTGGCGGAGGTGCAGAATGCGGCGCTGGAGCGCGGTCATTTTCACCTCTTCCTCTGCACGCGACCGTGCAATAAGGAGCGCTTTGCGCGTAGCGGCTTCTGGCCGATTGCCCAGAGCGGCAACAACGCCGTGCTGATGGAGAACACTCCGCAGGGGATCGAGCGTTACTGCCGTTCCCTGGGCAGGATGCGCAAGGGCGGGGAGAAGACTGGCGCGATAGTGATGAACGCCAACCCGTTCACCCTCGGCCACCGTCATCTGGTGGAGCAGGCGGCGAAGCAGTGTGACGCCCTGCACCTGTTTGTGGTGCGTGAAGATGCCTCGTTCTTTCCGTTCAGCGCGCGCCTCGGAATGGTGCGTGCGGGCGTCGCGCATCTGCCAAATGTGACCGTGCACGAAGGCTCGCAGTACATCATCTCCCGCGCCACCTTCCCGGCCTACTTTTTGAAAGAGACCGGCAAAGTGCAGCAGGCGTGGAGCGAAATCGACGTGCTGATCTTCCGCGACTTTATCGCACCGGCGCTGGGCATTACCCATCGTTTTATCGGCTCCGAGCCGTTTTGCGATATCACCCGTCAGTACAACCAGACGCTGCACGCCTTGCTGAGCCCGCAGATTGAGGTGGTGGAAATGCCGCGCATCAAGGCCACCGGCAATGCCATTTCAGCGTCCGAAGTGCGCCGCTTGCTCAAGACTCAGCAGTTTTCCCGGATCCGGGAGATTGTCCCGGACTCCACCTTCGCGCACCTCGAAACACACTACCGTGCGAGTGCCGAAGTCGCTTAACTACCAGGAATTTATCATGAAAATTGTAAGGGAGGCGCTGGCCGGAACGCAGGAGTCCAGCGACCTGATGGTGAAAATTGCTCCCGCTCACGGCGAGCTGGAGATAGTCATCCACAGTGAAGTGATTAAGCAGTTTGGCGAGCAAATTCGCCTGGTGGTCAACGAGACATTGCGCGCCATGAACGTGCACCAGGGACTTATCATTATTGAAGACAAAGGGGCGCTGGACTGTGTGATCCGCGCCCGCCTGCAAAGTGCGCTTCTGCGTGCTGCCGATGAACAGGCCATTAACTGGGGGGCGCTGAAATGAGCAAACTCCGCCGCAGTATGTTGTTCCTGCCGGGCGCCAACGCCGCCATGCTTTCAACCGCGTTTATCTACCGTCCAGACTCCATCATGTTTGACCTTGAAGATGCCGTTGCTCTGCGCGAGAAAGACACCGCGCGAATGCTGGTGTTCCACGCCCTGCAGCACCCGATGTATCAGGACATCGAAACCGTGGTGCGCATAAACCCGCTGAGCACGCCGTTTGGCTTGCTGGATCTGGAAGCCGCCGTGCGCGCCGGCGTGGACGTGATCCGCCTGCCGAAAACCGACACCCCGGACGACATCTACGAGCTGGAAGGTCACCTTGAGCGTATCGAGCAGGAGTACGGGCGCGAGGTTGGTTCCACCCGCGTTATGGCGGCGATTGAATCGGCCATTGGCGTTATCAACGCCGTGGCGATTGCCCGCAGCTCGCCGCGCCTGATTGGCATTGCGCTGGCGGCTTTTGACTACGTGATGGACATGCAGACCGAGCGCGGCGACGGCACCGAGCTGTTCTACGCCCGCTGCGCCGTGCTGCACGCCGCCCGCGCGGCAGGCATCGACGCCTTCGACGTGGTGTGGTCAGACGTTAACGATGAGGCCGGATTCCTGCGCGAGGTCGATCTGATCCGCAAGATGGGCTTTAACGGGAAATCGCTGATCAACCCGCGCCAGATAGACCTGCTGCATAACGCCTATGCGCCAACCCAGGAAGAGGTGGATCACGCCCTGCGGGTGATTGAAGCGGCAGAAGAGGGCGAACGTAACGGCCTTGGCGTGGTGTCGCTCAACGGCAAGATGGTGGATGCACCGATTATTAACCACGCGCAGGTGGTGCTCGAACGCGCGGCGGCCTCCGGCGTGCGTCGGTAAGGATGACACAATGAACCAGACAGAACTTCTCCATGTGAATTTTCCCCATCTGCGGGAGTTAAAACCGTTTGATACCGCCCACAGCGCCACGCCGTGGCTGGCGGACAGCGACGCGAAACACAGCCGTAAACTCTGCGCCACCATTGAAGAGGCGGTGAGGCGTAGCGGCCTGAAGGACGGAATGACCATCTCCTTCCACCACGCGTTTCGTGAAGGCGACCGGGTGATCAACACCGTCGTGGCGCTGCTGGCGCGGATGGGCTTCAAAAACCTGACCCTCGCCTCCAGCTCGCTGATGACCTGCAACGACGCGCTGATCGAGCATATTGCAAGCGGTGTGATCGCCCGGATCTACACCTCCGGCATGCGTGGCAAGCTGGCGGATGCCATCTCCCACGGGCTGATGGACGAGCCGGTACAAATTCACTCTCATGGCGGGCGCGTAAAGCTGCTGCAGGACGGTGAGCTGAACATTGACGTGGCGTTTCTTGGCGTGCCGTGCAGCGATGAGTTTGGTAACGCCAACGGCACGCACGGGAAATCGTGCTGCGGCTCGCTGGGCTACGCGATGGTGGACGCCCATTTTGCCCGCAAGGTGGTGTTGTTGACGGAAGCGCTGGTGCCGTTCCCCAATATGCCTGCCAGCCTGGTGCAGGATCAGGTGGACTACATCGTGCAGGTGGAGAGCGTGGGCGATCCGGCAAAAATCAGCGTCGGCGCGGCGCGCGTCACCAGTAACCCGCGCGAGCTGATGATTGCCCGCTATGCGGCGGATGTGATTGAGCACTCCGGCTATTTTAAACCGGGCTTCTCGATGCAGACCGGCTCCGGCGCGGCGGCCACCGCCTGCACCCGCTTTATGGAAGAGAAGATGGAGCGCAGCGGCGTGAAGGCACGCTTTGCGCTGGGTGGCATCACCGGCAGCCTGGTAGATCTGCACGAGAAGGGGCTGATCGAAAAGCTGCTCGATACCCAGTGCTTCGACGGCCAGGCGGCGGCCTCGCTGGCGCGCAACCCGAACCACGTGGAGATCTCCACTAACGTCTACGCCAACCCCGGCAGTAAGGCGGCAAGCTGCGACCAGCTGGACGTAGTGATCCTCAGCGCGCTGGAGATTGACGTCGATTTCAACGTTAACGTCATTACCGGCTCCGATGGCGTGATGCGCGGCGCGTCCGGCGGGCACTGCGACGTGGCCGCCGCGGCGAACCTGACCATCGTCGTTGCGCCGCTGCTGCGCAGCCGCATTCCGACGGTGGTGAAGCGCGTTACCACACGCCTCACGCCGGGCGAAAGCATCGACGTGCTGGTCACCGATCACGGCATTGCGGTCAACCCGGCGCGCCCGGAGATCCGCGAACGCCTCATGGAAGCAGGGCTGAAGGTTGTGGATATCAACGCCCTCTATGAGCGGGCAATTTCACTGACAGGCGTACCGAAACCAATTGAATTCACCGACAAAATTGTCGGGGTGATCCGCTACCGCGACGGCAGCGTGATCGACACCGTTCGACAGGTAAAGGAGTGAATATGACCATTGCGACACCCGTGCGGGCGGGTGTCAGCCTGGACGCGCTGCTGGCGGCGAAAGAGCGCCGCGCAGCCCGTCAGGCTGACTGGCTTACGCACTATCAACAACCGGTGATCTCCCTCACGCTGGTAACACCCGGGGAGATCAAAGACAGCCTGCGCTATCGCAACACCATGGGCGTGGCGTTACAAATGTGCGACCAGCTATTGTGGGAAAACCGCTGGCAGGTGCTGGACCGCCAGGTGCTGTGGCTCCCGACCGGGCACGAAGCGCTGTGGTGCGTGGCCCATCCCGCGGCAGAAATCAAAGCCCACTGTGCGGAGCTGGAGCAGACGCACCCGCTTGGCAGGCTGTGGGATCTGGATGTGATTTGCCCTGAAAACGGCCACGTTGGACGTCAGTCGCTGGGCTCCCATCTCAGACGCTGCCTGATTTGCGATGAACCTGCCCACGCCTGTTCCCGTTCGCGCAAACATCCTGTGGAGCAGGTGGTGGCGCGCGTGGAGAAGATGATCGATGACTGGTTTGCTCGCGACTAAACCGCGCCCGCTTAACGTCCCCGCGCTTGCCGCAGAGGCGCTGTGGCAGGAGCTGGCGCTGACACCGAAACCGGGGCTGGTGGACAGGCTCAATAACGGCTCCCATCGCGATATGGATCACGCGCTGTTTGTCCGCAGCATTATGGCGATTACGCCGTGGTTTTCGCGCTTTGCTGAGTTGGGTAACACGCATGCCGATAAACCCGCAGGCGAACAGTTACGGCTCCTCCGCCCGATGGGGATGGCCTGTGAGCAGGCGATGTATGCCGCGACGAACGGGGTGAACACGCACAAAGGGGGCATTTTTGCCCTTGGTTTACTCTGCTTCGCCGCCGGGCGTGTGAAAAATATCTCCGCAGAAAGCCTCTGTTGTGAGGTGAGTAACATCTGCCACGGGCTGGTTTCGCGGGAGCTGGCCGAACGCAGCGGGCAGGCGACGGCGGGGGAGCGGCAGTTCCGGCAGTACGGGTTAACCGGCGCGCGCGGCGAGGCGGAGAGTGGTTTTGCGACGGTGCGTAAAGCGCTGGCGCAGTGGAACGGACATTCACTTCACGGCTTGCTGTTACGCCTGATGGCAATCAATCAGGACAGCAATCTGGTGTCGCGCGGCGGCATTGAGGGGCTGGGCTACGTTCAGGACTATGCGCGGGAACTGCTGGCTGACGGCTGGGATGGTGAAGCGTTGCGTAGAATGGATAACGCATTGATTGAACGCAACCTGAGCCCGGGCGGCAGCGCGGATTTGCTGTCGGTGGGGTGGGTGCTTGCTGCAATAAAATAGCCGGGTGGCGGCTTCGCCTACCCGGCACAATAATCAATGCGCGACTGGCTGTGCGCCGTGCGGTTCGCGTACATGCTTGTACTGGAACAGCACGATAAACGCGAAGAACAGCACCAGCGAGTATGCGGCGAAGATAAGCCACACTGGCTGCCAGTCGGTAATGCCGTTGGTGGTATACATCTCAACCACTTTACCGCTCACCACACCGCCCAGGATACAGCCGAAGCCGTTGGTCATCATCAGGAACATACCCTGTGCGCTGGCGCGGATTTCAGGTTTTACCTCTTTTTCCACAAACACCGAACCAGAGATGTTGAAGAAGTCGAAGGCGCAGCCGTAAACAATCATCGACAGAACCAGCAGCACGGTGCCGAACGGGCTTGGGTCGCCGTAGGCGAACAGGCCGAAGCGCAACATCCACGCGGCAATACTGATCAGCATGACGTTCTTGATGCCGTAGCGGCTCAGGAAGAACGGGATGGTCAGGATGAACAGCGTCTCAGA
>OKVX01000049.1_pt1 | contig 68975 bp, 67 predicted proteins | sample 1606941 | NCBI WGS metagenome assembly OKVX01 (sample SAMN03281016, study PRJEB24777) | human gut metagenome | isolation source: fecal sample PR161 from 1 month old female Malay infant, caesarean... | reverse complement strand
ATGTACTTGCCCGGAATGCCGCGATAGCAGGAGGTGTTGTAGATGGTCAGCGGCAGCTTGATGTCATACGGCGCGCGGCGGCTGGCGTTGGTCAGCGTGCGCAGGGACTGTTGGGCCAGATACTCATCGCCAAATTCCCCCAGCTCTACCATCTCACCGCGCGCGAGCTGGGCCAGGAAATGGACGGCAATTTTTTGCTGCCACTGCCACGGGTGCAGCGGCACCGGCAGCCAGCTGTCGTCAAGCTTCAGCGCCTGCCAGCGGGCGTCAAAGCGCGCGCGCTCGGCACTGTCCATGGTGCTGGCCAGCAGGGAGTTGATATCGCAATCGACATCGCTGCTCCAGACCAGATGCTCGCGCTGCACGGCAACCCAGTGCAGGCGAAAACGGCCACGGTATTCCGGCGCGTACTGGCGCAGCGCCTCCAGCCCCCAGCCGCGGCGTCCTTTGTTAAAAATGAACTTGGGATGGCCGCTCATCAGACACTGGAGTTCGTCCGGGTCGAGATGAATAAGCGCGTCGGCATCCAGCGTCTCTCGCGCCTGCAGCAGCTGCATGTCGCCCCGCAGCGTGGCGTAAAGATCTTCCAGATGCTCTGCCGTTTGTGCGTCGCTCATCTCCAGCACCGTCGCCAGCTGCAGAAACGCGCTTTCCGCTTCCACGGCGGCTCCGCTGGCGGTTGTCAGACTGGCGGGATCGATATGTAACCAGCCCCAGATGCCGCGCGTGGCGCGAAACTGCCATGTTTCGCTGCCCATGGTGATTTGCCAGCGGTCAGCGGCCAGCGGCTCGGCGCTCAGGGTACGTTCGTATTCCAGCTCGGCGAGGATCTTCGCCACCATCTCGCGGTTCACTTTTTGCCAGAGTGCGTTCACAGTCCCACCTCGCTGAAGAAGCGGTGACGCTCGCTCATGATGAGGCGCGAACGTTTATGCGGGAAGTCGAACTCTTTAACGGTGTCGAAACCGGCGGAAGCCAGATGACGGAACAGGCGCTGATTGTCGAAACGTGGCTCAGCGACAATGCGCGTCGTGCGCGGTTCATCCAGCCACAGATAGTGGCTCAGACCGCGCAGCCAGCTACGGATATACTGCGCGCCGCGCCAGTTCTCTTCGCCGACCAGCATATGCAGCCCACGGTCAAACGGCTGCCAGCGATAGTGGCGTCCGATACGGTCTTCTGCGGCCCAGTAGAGTTCAAAATAGCCGAACGGCTGATCGTCAAAGCAGCCGATAACCGGGTAGCAGTACGTCGAGTCGAGCTGACGGCGCAGGTAGTTTTCCTGCTCTTCCTGAGGACCGGCCATCTCCCAGAACGCATTAACGCGCGGGTTGTTCATCCACTGGGTAAAACGCTCACCGTGCAGCGCCACGTCGGCCACGCGGAAGCTCAGGGTGCGTTTAATTTGTGCATCGTAACGGCGATAGACTTCCCCTTGCGGACGGTGAGGGCGCTGCGGGAAGTAAAGCTGACGGCTCTCATCGAATTGCATGCCACCGCTGGCCTGCGGACGCTCCCCCTGCAGCCACAGCGGCAGCTGCCAGAAGGTCTCACGGGCCAGATAATCGCCACTGGCAAGCGCGAATAACGCCTGCGCCTGTGGTTCATCCTGCCAGGCTGCCCACGGCAGCGTGATGCCGGTCAGTGCCGGTGCGGCGACAAACAGCTGATCCAGCGCCTCGACCAGCCAGCCGTCCGGGATATCGCGCAGGCGCTCCAGCACCGCGCTGCCGTCGAGGCCTAATGTCAGCGGCAAGGACGTGTCCGTTGCGGTGCAACGAAAGCCGTAGCCGGAATGGACGATATTCGCGTTAGCCATCACGCCTTCTCCTTGTAAAACGGGTTGCTAAAGTCGAAATAGATCACTGCCGGATCGGCAATCGTGTTTTCGTTGCGATCGTGCAGGTAGCAGAAAAAGTTGCCTTTACAGTTCCAGGTCGGGCTGTCGAGCACGTAGTCGAGGCAGCGGGTCTGCTTCGCGGTCTGGCGCAGGCTGGCCAGCGCGTCACGCACCCGTGACATCAGGCTCTCTTCGCTGTCGAAACCTGCGGCAGCGAGGGCGGCGGTGGCGGCGAGTGTAGAGTTCAGCAGCAGGTAATACGGGAAGTAGCGCAGCAGCTGGCTCTCGCCGAAGCGGTTTTCCACCTCGCTTTCACCTGCCTCTTTCAGCCACGCGTCGGCCCCTTCGGTCCAGGCGCTGCCCTGGCAATCACGGTAGATAAGCCCGACCGGGAAGTCCTGCTGCATCTCCACAAGAATGTTTTGCTGATGTGCCAGCAGGACCAGACCGTAATCGGCTTCGGCGCTGAACAGCGGAAGGAGAACGCGGTCGCAATAGGCGTCCAGCCAGCAGCGCGCGGCCTGGGCGAGGGGGAGATCCAGACGCTGGCTCAGACGGCGGACCGCAGCCGCCAGCAGGCTGTCACCGCCGTCCGGCGCGGCCTGCGTCAGGCTCACCAGCACGTTGGTTTGCGTATCCGGCGTATCAAACAGCAGGTTCACGCGCAGCGCCATCAGGCTCTCTTCCTGAATGACGCCGCTTTCGTCACGCAGACCCGCCCAGCCGTCTTCCTGCATCACGCGCATGGTGGGGTAGCGCGCCTGGAGCTCCTGCCAGCGCGCCGTTTTCGCCAGACGCGCCAGACGCATCCCGCGCTTAACCTCTTTCACCGACAGCGTGCGTACCGAGTTGGTCAGGCGCACGCTCAGGGAAAACTTAATCATGTCGCTGTTGGTTTCGCAGTACAGCGAGCGGGAGGAGCTGGTGGGCAGCCACTGCGCGCCCGCTTCGCCCAGATCCTGCAAGGCTCCCTTCGCCACCAGTCGCTGGCACCAGTCCTGACCGAGCAGGTACTCCGCCTGCCACGGGTGCATCGGCAGCAGCCAGCGGGTGTCGGTGAAATGACCGAGCAGTTCAGGGGCGCTCTGGGCTGCGAAGCGCAGCAGACGTTCGCGCAGGGAGACGTTCAGGCTCTCGCCAGCGATCAGTTCACTCTCAACGGCAAACCAGCGCAGCTGAAAGCGGGAGGCGAAATCGGGCAAATAGCGGCGGGCTTCGGTTTCGTTAAACGGCTCGTGTGACTTCGGGGCCGGATGGAATGCGTGGCCAACCAGCAGCGCCTGTTCTGCCTCGGCGAATGTCAGCGGCGTGTCGCGCAGGTTTGCCCAGCGGTGACGCAAGTCGATCGCCTGCCAGGTATGGGCATGGCTTTCAAGGGCGCGCTGCTTAAAACGCGCCAGCGTATCGGCATCCAGTGAGCCTTTTACAGCAGGTTTTTCAAGAAGTAAATCAACAAGTTGAGGGAAAGTGACGGCGTCACTACGGTCGCTGTCGGTCTGGATGAGCGTTGCCGGGAAGCGATACTGATGATGCTGGGTTGGGGAGAAATAGTGTACTGAAACCCGGATGGCCTGGGTTTGCGAGAGCGGGATATGGATCTGCGATAGCTCATCCGCAGCGGTAGCGGGGAGATAGCGCCAGTCCTTCGTTTCGCGCAACAGGGCGTTTAAAAAACACTGGGCCGCAACGTCTGTACCGGCAGAGCGGGGCAGAGTACGCATAGATGTACCTCATTCCATGACTGATAATAATTCTCGTTATGATATTCATTCTGTTTACAGTCGCAACTATTTTTGCAATATTTGTTTTCATAAACTTCATGATTTCCACACATTTATTGACACTATGTTCACAATTCTATGCGCTCACTTTCCGACACTCTGACCGACAATCTCACCCCGAAAGCGAACTGGCCCCTGGCGTTGTGTGCCGGTTTACTGGGGATTGGGCAAAACGGTTTGCTGGTCATGCTGCCGCAGCTGGTCACGATGACCGGGCTATCGTTCTCCGTTTGGGCGGGTCTGTTGATGTTCGGTTCGATGCTCTTTTTACCGGCTTCGCCCTGGTGGGGACGCCAGAGCGAGCGGCACGGCTGCAAAAGCGTGATGCTGGCCTCGCTGAGCGGCTATCTGGCAAGTTTCTTCGTCATGGCGCTGGTGGTCTGGGCAATGGCGAACGGGATGCTTAATGCCGCCTGGGGGCTGGCAGGGCTTATCCTCTCGCGCACCCTGTACGGCCTGACGGTCTCTGGTCTGGTGCCGGCGGCCCAGACATGGGCCATTCAGCGTGCGGGTCTGGAGAAAAGAATGGCCGCGCTGGCGACGATAAGCTCGGGCCTCAGCTGCGGGCGTCTGCTGGGGCCGCCGCTGGCAGCGCTGATGCTCAGCGTTAACCCGGTGGCACCGCTGTGGCTGATGGTTATGGCTCCATTTATCGCCCTGCTGCTGGTGCTGCGTGAAGTGGCCGATCCACCTTTACCGCCAGTGGCGCAACAGGCGACGCGGCTGCAGGTATCAATGCTGCCTTATCTTATGCTGGCGCTGCTGCTTGCCGCGTTGGTGAGCCTGATGCAGCTTGGTCTGTCACCCCATCTCAGTCCGTTGCTGGACGGCAATGCGGCGCAAATCAGCCATCACGTTGCGCTGCTGCTGAGCCTGGCCGCGCTGGCAACGCTCGCTGCCCAGTTTCTGGTGGTGCGTCCGCAGCACTTTCGCCCGATGACGTTACTTTGCCTGGCAGCGGTGTTGATGGTGGTCGGGCTTGGGGTGATGTGTCTCGCGGATGTGGCACTGTTCTATGTGGGGATCGTCATTACCTCGCTGGGGGCGGCGATGGCAACGCCCGGCTATCAGCTGCTGCTGAACGACAGGTTAACAACAGGCAAAGGGGCGGGGGTGATCGCCACCAGCCATACGCTGGGCTACGGCGTCAGCGCGTTGCTGGTGCCGCTGGTGACGCGCGCATTCGGTGAAACGTTTTTAATCGTGGCCGCCTGGGCAATGGCGCTGCTGTTTTTAGCCTTGAGCTTAGGGGTACGGTCGGTTGAGCGTACCCCAGAAACAGGGGCCTAGTGGACGTGTCGGGAGGCGGTGCTACCGGAACCCTCACTCAGGCGCAGACGCTGCAAGGGATCCTGCTGATAAAAATGACAAAAACGTTGCCACAGGGCCGGGAAACGCGGTGCGAACAGCTCCGGGGCGCTAAAGAAATACTCTGACAGCACCGCAAAACACTCGGCCGGATCGGTTGCCGCATAGGCATCAATGCTGGCCGCGCTTTCCCCGACAAGGTCAATCTCATCCTGGATATTTTCCATCGCCGCATGCAGGTCGTGCTCCCAACCGGCGACTTCACGCAGCGGGATCAGCGGAACACCGCTGGCGCGATCGCCGTTGCGGGTATCAAGCTTATGCGCCACTTCGTGAACAATCAGGTTAAACCCGGACGCGTCGAACGAGTCCTGAATATCCAGCCAGTTGAGGATAATGGGGCCTTGCTGCCAGCTTTGCCCGGACTGCACCACGCGCTGGTTATGCACCAGACCAATGTCATCTTCCCACTCGTCATCAACGATAAACGGCGCGGGGTAGATCAGCACTTCGTGGAAGCCATCCAGCCACTCGATACCCAGTTCGAGCACCGGCAGGCAGAAAAGCAGGGCGATACGCGCGCTTTTAAGTGCATCCAGCTCAAACCCCTGCAGCGGAACCAGCCGCTTTTGCTGCAAAAAGCGATCCGCCAGTTGAATGAGCTTTGACTGTTCATCCGGCTGGAGGTTGGCCAGCACGGGGATCGCCAGCGCGTCATCCCACGGCAGCGCCACATGTTGACCAGCGTCATTTGATTTCCAGGGCCACTTAATCATCGCTGTGCTCGCAAACTCGTCACGTGTACAAAATTGAAAGGTCAGGTTCCGTTAACATGCCAAAGAACCCGGCATGAAGGCAACTATAAAACGTAGAGATGTGGGAATGGCAGGAGAGGCCAGCCCTCTGCCATTATTCAAACACTTATCCCGTTTCCTTTCAGTGACAAAAATCCCATTGAGACGATCCCCTGCGGAAAACATGGCACAACGGGTGATACAGAGCGTTTATCGACGTTTGATTTCCCCGAGCGCGTCGATCAGCTGCGCCTTCTCCAGCGCTGAGATCTGCTTATCGTTCAGCAACCCGGACAGTGTGCGGTCCTGCTCTTCACCAAATCCGCCACCGGTCATGATTTGCTGGCTAATCAGGTTCAGGATGGTGTTATCCAGTTGAAGAATTTGTGCTCTTACTTCTGCCAGTGGGCGGGGTTGCCACGCTTTTTCAGGCTGCAAACGCCAGCGATCGAGATAGCGATACTGGATGTTTTTACTGACGGCCATCTGTGTCTGGACAAACGCATCGATACTCTGCGGATCCAGCATGACGTCGCGGGCAGCACTCTGGGCCTTCAGAAGCACATTTTTTTCTCTCGGAAGATCCTCAACGGGAAGATGATTCGCTGCCTTGTAACCCGCCACATCTTTCATCACTTCGAATCGTGTATTTAATGCCTCAGCCAGCTCAGGAAGGGTTGCCGAATTCACGGAAGCAGCCAGCGATGAACCACACATTAAAATTGACGAAACCACAACTGCGAAATAGCGCACGGTTATTCTCCCGCAAAGATGAATTGAGGATCTATTATCGCAGCCTGTTTATTACAGGCAATCGTTTATAACGTTAATAAACGATCATAATTGTAAGGATTTCAGGGTATGGATAGAAAATAAAAAATCCTGATGAATAAAGTCGTCAATAGCGGAAATATCTTTCAGGTTATCACCAAATAAACAGAATGAACTTTTTGATAGCATGATAAAGAGCAATTTATATCACACGCAATGAGCATCCTGACAACCGCTCAATATTACTCTGGGAATAAAATGAAAAAAAATATTATTATGCGCAGCCTGTTACTGGCAGGTTTTAGCGTTGCAGCCCCTTTTGCCTCTGCGTCTTATAACGGTTTTGATGCGCGCAGCACTGCAATGGGGGGCACCGGCGTAGCGTCGGCACATTTTGGTGCGGCACCGTTAGTGAACCCGGCATTACTTGCAACCTCGCGCTCACAGGACAGAATCAGTCTGATTGCACCGTCCATCGGCGCGCAGGTCAGCGATTCGGCAAACCTGATTGATGGTTTTGATGACGTCAAAACAGCCTGGGATACGCTGGAAAGCGCGCTTGGCACCGGTAATGAGGCGGAAGCCGCGGGCAAGCTGGGCGACATTGTGTCGGGTCTCTCCGGTGAAAATGCCTATGCAAACGTCGGGCTGGCGATGGTGCTTGCCGTGCCGGATGATTCACTTCCCATCGCGTTATCCGTGAACAGTTGGGCCAAAGGGAATGCGCGTGCGTTAGTGAGCCAGAGCGATTTGGACTATCTGGAAGGGGTTGCCAACGGGTCAATCATTCCGGTTAAGGACGATCTGGATAAATTAACCTCTCGCGCAGAAGGGATGGCTGCACTGGTGACGGAATACGGCGTGTCGATTGCCCATCCGTTTACCGTCGACGATATGCCGATGGGCGTGGGGATCACGCCGAAGATCCAGCGTATTGAAACGTGGAACTACAACGTCGCCATCAATAACTATGACTCCTCCGATCTGCGCGACGGTAACTGGCAACACCAGACGATGAGCGCCAACATTGACGCCGGTTTCTTTGCCTCGCCAACGCCGGGCTGGATGGTGGCGCTATCAGCGCAAAACCTGTTTGAAAATCGCGTTAAAACCCGAGAGGTGAACGGCTACCAGCCTGCTTTTGTTATTCGTCCGCAGGTTACCGCCGGTACCGCATGGCAAACGGGGCCTGTGACGTTGAGCGCCGATATTGATTTGACGCCGGTCAGCCATTTCCAGTATGTGGACAAAAATCAGTACGCGGCCTTTGGGGCTGAATGGCGCACGGCAGAGTGGATCCAACTGCGGGCGGGTTATCGCCTTGATATGCGTGGTAACGACCGCCGCGTCGTCACGGGCGGGGTGGGGCTTTCAGCCGGTGACGCCATGCAGTTTGACTTAACCGCTATTGCGGGTCGTGACCGCACCATCGGCGGTGTCGCGCAATTTACCTTTTACTTTTAAAAATAAAAGGGCCATGTTGCCCTGATTAACGCTGAACGAAAAAACAGAATAATTTGCTGTCTGAATAATTTCAGCGGAATGCCTTTTCACCGATGAATTAACAGAGAGGAATGCCTCTCTGTTAATGACTCAATCAAAAAGGCAATTCATGAAATCGTTATATCAGTACTCTTACCTTCGCCGGGCGATCCTTGTCGCGCTGCTTGGCACGTCCGGTGCAACTTATGCCGCCACCCTCATCGATAAAGACACGCTGATTGATAGCAACTCCCCCGTCAATGAAGACTATCAGGTCGAAAATGGCGCGACGCTTACCGCAAAGGGGGCCGTTGCCGGTCAGGTGACCATTTCTGACGGCCATTAAGTTATGGACGGTGGTCAAATTACTCGCTACCTGATGCTGGACGCTGGCAGTACAGCAGCCATTGATAATGCAAACGTAAATTTCGCGGCGTTAATGGGAGACGCCCAACTTCGGAATACAACCATTGAAACTCAGCTTATTGTGAATGAGGCCCGGCTTGTCGCGCAGCAAATCCAGGCGCAGCAGTTTGTGGCGTATGTCGGTGATGTTGCTGTCGAGAACAGCGTTATTGCTAATGACGACGAAGTGTACAGCGGGGCAGTTGAATTTAATGGTACTAACGGTACGTTTATCGGTAGCGCTATTAAGGGATTTAAGTCCGGTATATATCTGAGTGGAACTAATAGCGTTGGGCTTGATGATACCAGCATCTGGGCGGTAAAAGGCGCTGCTTTCATGGTCAACACTGGTGCTCAACATATTTTTCTGAGAAATGGCAGTACCGCTGGTTCAGACACGGGCGAACTCCTGACCGCCAAAAAGGGCAGTGAGGTATCCCTGTTGCTAACCGCCAGTCAGGCCGCAGGTACTATCCGTGCGGAAGAAGACGCCGTGGTTGATGTTGCACTCAGCAATGGCAGCCATCTTTCCGGTGCCATGGTGAACGTCAATTCCCTGTCGCTGGACAGCACCTCCCTCTATGAAATGACGGCCAGTTCCGATATCAAGGCGCTCTCCATGACGGGCGGTACGGTAAAGTTTTCCGTCCCGCAGGACTACGGCACGCTGACGCTCGGTACGCTTTCCGGCAGCGGCCATTTTATGATGAACGCCGATGTTCTGACCGGCAAAGCCGATCTTCTGGATATCACCGACACCGCCACCGGGAAACACACCCTGCACGTGGCCGCCACGGGGCGTGAAGCGACCAGCAACGACGCGCTGACGCTGGTGCGTACCGGTGCAGGAGACGCAGAATTTACGCTTAACGGCGGTCGCCTGGATGTCGGCGCCTGGCAGCATGCCCTTGTGCGTAACGGCAATAACTGGGAGCTTGTCCAGGCGACAGGTTCCACCTCCGCCTCGACCGATGCGATGCTTTCCATGGCCTCCGCGCCACAGTTTATCCATGAAAGTGAGTTGAACGTTCTTCGTTCGCGTCTTAACGACACCCGCGCCCAGCCGCAGTCAGGTATGTGGGGTACCGTGCTGCACAGCCGTAGCGATGTCGACGGTGCCTGGGGTTCCGCATACCGCCTCGAACAAAACGGCATGATGCTGGGGGGCGACAAGGTGACTTCTCTTAATGCAGGGGAACTGACCACCGGTGCGTGGCTGAGCCAGTCAACCGGGCAGGTTAAACATGCCCGCGGTGGCCAGAGCCGGGTCACCAGCTACGGTGGCGGTCTGTATGCGACGTTAAACTCGTCTAACGGCTGGTACACCAGCGGCTCCGCGCAGATCAACCACTTTGCCAACAAGCTGAGCGCCCGTATGAGCGATGGCGGGACGGCGCGTGCAGACTGGAACAGCTGGGGATATGGTCTGGGTGTGGAAGCGGGTCGTCAGATTGCCCTGAGCGATGCCACGCGTCTGACCCCGTTTGCGGGTCTCGATGGCTGGATGACCCCGTCCGAGTCCGTCAGTCTGAACAACGGGATGACGGCTGAAACGGGTGATGGACGTTCTCTGCAGGCGCAAACGGGTCTGCGGGTGACCACTCGCCTTGAGGCTGGTGAGATGCAGATCATGCCTTACGCGACGGCTGCGCTGAGTCAGGGGCTGGTGAAAAACGGCAGTACGCGAATTAACGAAACGTATGACTTCACCAACGACTTTACCGGTACGGGCGGTAAGTTTACCGGTGGGATCAGCGTGATGATTACGCCATCAACCCAGGTCTGGCTGGATGCGAGCTACGCGAAAAGTGAGCATGCCGAGTCGCCGGTAGTGGGGAATGTAGGTCTGCGCGTCGACTTCTAAGTCGTACAGCGTGCTTTACCGGTTCGCCGGTAAAGCACGCCCTTAACGTGGATGGCGATAACTCACCGTGACCTGATTACTCAGCACGGTCAGCGGGGTGTCGAGGCGACCTCCCGCCACGGAAGAATACTCAAAACGAAACGGCCCAGCGGCTGGTATCCCGTCAGGCAGGGGCAGCTCCCCGGCGAAGCCGGGCAGCGTCAGGCAGCGCGTGGTGCTGCACAGGCGAATGCGAAACCCCGGTGGGGTCAAGCCGTCTGTCTGAATCTTCCAGTACACGCGCGAGGCCACTACGCCAGCGGGCAGAGGAGAGGGGCTTTGCACCGGTTTGCTTTTCAGTACCATTTGCCCCCGGGTCAGCGTGCCGCCAAAGCTCTCTCCGCTCCAGGAACCGTCCGCCGCGCCAGCCAGCGGCGAAACCAGAAGCAGCGCAAGCACTGCTCTCATCATCCTTTGCCCCCAATCAGATACGTCATCCGCACGTTGCGCTGGGTATTGATCTCCTGGCTGGAGAGCACCGCCAGCTGCGGGAAGATGCGGCGCAGGTAGCGCGACAGCATCAGACGCAGGGCCGGGTTCACCAGCAGCACCGGCGGTGCGCCCAAACCTTCCTGATGCTGCAGCGCCTTTTCGGTCTGCTTCATCAGGTTTTCAGCTATCCCCGGCTCAATCGCGCTGCCGCTCTGGGTCGCCTGGATCAACAGCTGCTCCAGGGAGAGATCCAGACCAATCAGCTGAATGTCCTCCTCGCCCGGGAACCACTGCTGGGTTATCGCCCGGGAAAGGCGCGCCCGCACGCGGGTGGTCAGCTCATCAGCATCGCTCTGGGCGGTGGCAAACTCTGCCAGCGTATCGATGATGGTACGCATATCGCGGATCGGCACGCGCTCGGCCAGCAGATTCTGCAGCACCTTATGCAACGTGGTCAGGCTGATCACCGCCGGGATCAAATCTTCCACCAGTTTCGGTGAATGTTTGGTGATCTGGTCGAGCAGCTGCTGCGCCTCCTGACGACCAAACAGCTCCTCGGTATGGGTGGTAATCAGATGGTTAAGGTGTGTTGCCACCACCGAACTCGGATCCACCACCGTGTAGCCCAGCGTCTGCGCCAGTTCGCGGTGGACTTCGTCAATCCACAGCGCAGGCAGACCAAAGGTGGGCTCGGTACACGGCGTGCCGGGCACTTCCCCCTCGGCACAGCCGGGATTGATCGCCATCCAGCGATCCGGCTGCACTTCCCCGGAACCAATGGTGACCCCTTTAAGCAGGATGCGATAGTGCGTTGGTGCCAGATCCAGGTTGTCACGAATATGCACGGCAGGCGGCAGAAAGCCCATCTGCTGGGCAAACTTCTTGCGAATGCCGCGCACGCGGGTCAGCAACTGACCCTGCTGTTCGTGATCCACCATCGGGATCAGGCGATAGCCCACTTCCAGACCCAGAGTATCTTCCATCTGAACATCAGACCAGGAGGCTTCGTTCACCTGCGCCACCTCAGCGTCCGCCGCATCGGCATCCGCCTGTGTGCCGCCGGTTTTTTTCGCTTCACCTTCGCGGCCGCGCAGCCACCAGGCGACACCCAGCAGCGTGGCGGTAAACAGCAGGAAGACGAAGTTAGGCATGCCGGGGATCAGGCCCAGCAGGCCAATCACGCCTGCCGCCAGTACAATGACGCGCGGAGAGGTAAACAGCTGGCCCACCATCTGCTCGCCCACATCCTGGTCGTTGGCAACGCGGGTCACCACCACGCCAGCCGCGGTGGAGATCACCAGACCCGGGATCTGCGCCACCAGACCATCACCGATGGTCAGCAGGGTATAAGTCTCACCGGCTACGCCCACGGACATGTCGTGCTGCATCACGCCGATCACCAGGCCACCAATTATGTTGATCGCCATAATCAGCAGCCCGGCGATGGCATCGCCACGCACAAACTTACTTGCACCGTCCATCGAACCGTAGAAGTCCGCCTCCTGCGTCACCTCTTTACGGCGGCGTTTGGCTTCCTCTTCACCGATCAGTCCGGCATTGAGATCGGCGTCAATCGCCATCTGCTTACCCGGCATCCCGTCGAGAGAAAAGCGCGCGCCCACTTCTGCAATACGTCCGGCACCCTTGGTGATCACCATAAAGTTGATGATGATCAGAATGATGAACACGATGATACCAATGGCGAAATTACCGCCCACCAGGAAGTGGCCGAAGGCCTCCACCACCTGACCCGCGGCTTCCGAACCGGTATGGCCGTTCATCAGGATCACGCGCGTTGAGGCGACGTTAAGCGCCAGACGCAGCAGGGTGGAGAACAGCAGCACGGTCGGGAACGCCGAGAACTCCAGCGTGTTCTGGGTAAACATGGCGACCAGCAGGATCATGATCGACAGCACGATGTTGAAGGTAAACAGCAGATCCAGCACAAAGGTCGGCAGCGGCAGGATCATCATCGCGAGGATAGTCATGATCAGTACCGGCCCGGCCAGCACCTGCCACTGGGTTTCCTTCATGTTGGGTAATCGTAATTTGGTGGCGATATTGGCCATCACTCTCTACTCTCTTGTGCAAAATCCATCCCCGTCGGAACGGGAAGATCTTTAGGTGTCAGCGGACGTAAGCCATAGCCCTTACGCCAGCGCTTAAGGCCATAAACCCAGGCCAGCACTTCCGCCACCGCGCTGTACAGCTCGGCGGGAACCGGTGTGCCGGGGTCACAGTGGCGATACAGGGCGCGCGCCAGCGGCGGCGCCTCAAGCATGGGGACCCGGTTCTCTGCGGCCAGTTCGCGGATGCGCAGGGCGATAAGCCCGCTACCGCTGGCAACCACCATCGGCGCGCCCATGGCGCCTTCCTGGTACTTCAGGGCGACCGAATAGTGGGTCGGGTTATTCACCACCACGTCAGCGGTGGGGACGTCGCTCATCATTCGCTGTTGCGCCATCTGACGCTGCAACTGGCGAACCTTACTTTTAATCAGCGGGTCGCCTTCCTGATTTTTGAATTCGTCTTTGATTTCTTTCAGGCTCATGCGCAGCTTTTTGAAGTTGCTCCAGAGCTGGTAAACCACGTCGAACGCCACCATCGGGATCAGCGATAAAATAATGACCAGCATGCAGCCCATCAGCAGGGCGCTGATATCACCCAGCGCCATGCGCAGCGGTTCATACATCAGGCTGATAAACTTCCCTTTGTTGAACCACAAAAAAAGCCCGCCGCCGATGCCCGCAAGCGTTACCTTCAGAATGCTTTTCACCATCTCCGACACCATCTGCCCGGAAAACAGGCGTTTGATGCCGCTGATCGGATTGAGCTTTTTGACGTTAAATTTGAGGGCCTTGGCGCTCATATTCAGGCCGCCAATCAGCGACGGCGTGGCGACGGCGGTCAGAAACAGGCCACCGACGAACGGCAGCAGCGCCATAAACGCCATTCCCAGCAGCGATCCGGCGTGATGCAGCATCTGCTGCGGATCGCTGACTAACAGCCGGTCAAACGTTAAGCCGTTATGCAGCAGATGCTGCAGCTGTTTTGCCAGCCAGCCGCCCGCCACCAGCAGCAACCCCCAGCCTGCCAGCAGCATCAGGAGGCTCGTCAGCTCGCGCGATCGGGGAACCTGTCCCTCTTCTCGCGCTTTTTGCTTTCGGTGGGGTGTGGGGTCTTCTGTTTTTTCGCTGTCGTTTTGTTCTGACATGACGTTTGCCCGGCGGGATTAGAAGCCGAGTGACTCCAGCAGGTCGTCCACCTGCTCCTGAGAGGCCACAATGCCTTCGGCGCGGGTATCGATCTGCGGACCGTTCTTCAGATGCGCGTCACCGGTGGCGGTGCTGGCGTCGCGCTCGCTCATGTTTTCCACCAGCACGCTGATAAGCTCTTTCTCAACGGTCTCAATTACATGCATCAGGCTTTGCAGCACCTGACCGGTGAGATCCTGGAAGTCCTGCGCCATCATGATTTCGGTCAGCTGGCGGTTGGTCTGCTGGGTCTTCTCCGGCACGTCGTGCAGGAAGGCTCGGGTGGCTTTGACCAGCTCGCGGGCATCCTCCAGCGGCTGCGGGTTTTCAAACCAGGCATCCCAGCGCGCGCTCAGCGCAGTGGCGTTCTCGCTCAGCCCTTCCTGCAGAGGGCGCGCCACTTCCACGCTGGTCAGCGCGCGATCGGCGGCCTGTGAGGTCTTGCCGACCACATAGTTCAGGCGGTCGCGGGTGTTCGGAAAAGCGTCGGCGACTTCCATAATCGCCTGTTCCAGACCGAGGTTGGCCATGCTGTCGCGCAGCAGACGGGTCAGTTGTCCGATGCGAACAAAAATCTCTGTGGCGTTATCCGCCTGCATATTTAACGGGGAGTTCATAAGCGTTACCCGAGTTTTTCAAAGATTTTGCCAAGCTTTTCTTCCAGCGTGGCGGCGGTAAACGGCTTAACGATGTAACCATTGGCCCCCGCCTGCGCGGCAGCGATGATGTTCTCTTTCTTCGCCTCAGCGGTCACCATAAGCACCGGTAGCTTTGCCATGGTTGCATCGCTGCGAATGGTTTTCAGCAGCTCCAGACCGTCGATGTTTGGCATGTTCCAGTCGCTGACGACGAAATCAAAACCTCCGGCACGCAGCTTGTTGAGCGCGTCCTGACCGTCTTCGGCCTCGTCAATGTGCTTGTAGCCCAGATCCTGCAGCAGGTTGCGTACGATGCGTCGCATGGTGGCGAAGTCGTCCACCACCAGAAAACGCAAATTTTTATCCGACATGGGGGGTATCTCCTGAACGTGAGTCGGTTTTGGATGAATTATGTTTATGGAAACTGTCCAGTAAGCACTGGCTGATATCGTCGAGGTCGACGACCTTCTTCGCCGCACCCAGCGCAATCGCCTCGCGCGGCATGCCGAACACCACACAGGTAGCTTCGCTCTGCGCGAGGGTAAACGCCCCGGTCTGGCGCAGATGCAGCAGGCCACGCGCGCCGTCCGCGCCCATGCCGGTCAGCAGGGCAGCGCTGGCGTGTTTGCTGGCCTGACGCGCCACGGAGTCAAACAGCACATCTACCGACGGACGATGACGATTCACCGGTGGGGCATCGCTGAGCCGGACCCGGTAGCCGTTGTCCTGACAGATAACCTCCATATGACGATCGCCCGGCGCAATCAGGGCGGTTCCTGGCCGCACCGGTTCGCCATCCTGCGCTTCACGCACCGCAATCTGGCACAGTGAGTCGAGTCGCTGGGCGAAAGAGTGGGTGAAACCGGCGGGCATGTGCTGGGCTATCACAATCCCCGGCGTGCTGACCGGCAGTGGCATCAGCACCCGACGCAATGCCTCCGTGCCGCCGGTAGAGGAGCCGATAGCGATGAGGCTCTGCTGGCGCACGGGGATCCCGGCGAGCACCGGTCTGGCGTCGGGGGTATGCTGCGCCAGCTTCGCGCGGGCGGCGACGCGGATCTTCTCCACCACCAGTTGGCTCCAGCTGTCGATATTCTCTGCGCCGCGATGCTCCGGCTTGGGCAGAAAATCGACCGCACCGCGCTCCAGCGCAGTCATGGTGGCTTTCGACCCTCGGGTGGTCAGGGAGGAGACCATAATCACCGGCATCGGGCGCAGGCGCATCAGGCGGGAGAGAAACTCCAGCCCGTCCATCCGCGGCATGTCGATATCCAGCGTCAGCACGTCCGGGTTTAGCTGTTTAATCAGCTCGCGCGCAATAAACGCGTCCGGCGCCGTGCCGACCATTTCCATATCAGGCTGCTGATTGACGACCGCGCTGAGCATGTTACGCATCAGGGCGGAATCATCGACCGCCAGCACACGAATCGACTTCACCGTGTGGCCTCCGTCAGTTCATACACCGACTGCCCTCGCAGGCGCAGCGGAATATGTGCATGGTTAAAATGTTCCGAATGGCCGACAAACAGCAGGCCGCCCGGCTTGAGCAGACGCGCAAAGCGCTGCAACAGGCGCTGCTGCGTCGGCGCATCGAAATAAATCATCACGTTGCGGCAGAAAATGGCGTCGAACGGCCCGGGAACGGACCACTTTTCATCGAGTAAATTCAGCTGCTGGTAGTGAATGGCAGACAGCAACTCCTGCCGGGCTTTCACCCATTCGCTGTTGTCACCCGCCCCGCGCAGAAAATAGTGACGCTTTTGCGCCAGCGTCAGCGCGTCCAGATCGCTCAGGCGGTAGATGCCCGCTTCCGCTTTTGCCAGCACCTCGGTGTCGATATCCGACGCCCAGATCCGCGGTCCGGCCACTGACGCGCCCAGCTGTTCATTCAGCGTCATGGCGATAGAGCAGGGCTCTTCCCCCGTGGACGCCGCGGTACACCAGACGCGGTAGCCGTTAGCACGCTGACGCGCATGTTCCGCGAGGATCGGAAAGTGATACGCCTCGCGGAAAAAAGAGGTCAGGTTGGTGGTCAGCGCGTTGATAAAGTTCTGCCATTCCGGATGCTCCGAGTGTGACTCAAGCAGGGCGATATAGTCGCTGAACGTGGCAAGCCCCAGCGTGCGCACACGACGGGAAAGACGATTAAAAATCATCTCTCGCTTTTGCGCGTTAACGACAATTCCGGCGCGCTTATAGATTAATTTCCCGACACGCTGTAATTCGCTGTCAGTCAGAGAAAGCGTATTCAGGGATAAGCGTGCAGAAGTGCTGATAATTTCACTCATAGAATTGGGGCAGACCTTAAACCGGTGTATTCATTATTTCCTGATACGCGCTAATCATCTTATTTCGTGCCTGCATGCCAAAGCTGAATGAAATAGACGATTTCTGCATCGCCAGCATCACGTCATTCAGGGCAATATCGCCACTGCCGGACATCCACTGCTGTGTTTTGCTCTTCGCTTCAACCTGGGTTTTATTTATTTCGTTAATGCTGTTAAATAAAACGTCAGAAAAGGAGGGGGCGTCGCCGCGAGAGGTCTGCAGCCGGTGAGACGGGCCGCTGACCTGCTGCGCCTGGCTCTGAATTTGATCGAGTACGCCACGCATTAATGTCGCTGACATTCTTTTATTCCTGGTAATTAAGCTAAAAACGGCGGTTTATTGCATATCTTTTAAACGTCGACAGCTTAGCACGTGATTAAAAACCTCAGAAAATCCAATAAGCCGACAGAACTTTGAGCTTATTTATCCTTAAAAAAAACGCCTTTCAGACGATAATGCCCGCCTGAAAAATTCTTATATTTTTGAAATCGTCGACATCACTCTCGCGAATTTCGTGAGCTGACGCGCATCGTTGATGCGTGCTATTTCATACAGGAATACGGCATGAGTGCCACACTAAATGAGTTAACCAACAATCCGGCAGAGCGAATCAAATCGATGCTGTCCTCACTTCGCGGCAGCCCGAAGCTTTTGCTGGTGATTTGCGGCGCTGCGGCGCTTTCCGTCATCATCGCGTTAATGTTCTGGGCAAAGGAGCCGGATTACCGGGTGCTGTTCAGTAATATCAGTGATGAAGAAGGCGGCGCCATCGTGGCGCAGCTGTCGCAGCTCAATATCCCTTACCGCATCGACACGCCAGGGGGCGTGATCATGGTGCCGGCCTCACAGGTTCATGAGGTGCGCATGAAGCTGGCCCAGCAGGGGCTGCCGAAGGGTGGCGGCGTGGGCTTTGAACTGCTCGATCAGGAGAAGTTTGGCGTCAGCCAGTTCACCGAGCAGGTGAACTATCAGCGCGCCCTGGAAGGCGAGCTGGCGCGTACCATTGAAAATCTCGGGCCGATCCAGAGTGCGCGCGTGCATCTGGCCACGCCAAAACCGTCGATGTTTGTCCGCGAACAGAAAAAGCCGACCGCATCCGTCACCGTTAACCTGTTGCAGGGCCGTACCCTTGACGACAGCCAGGTGGTGGCGATTACCCATCTTATTTCCAGCGCAGTGACTGGCCTTGCAGCCGAGAGCGTGACCATTGTCGATCAGCGCGGCAACCTGCTGACCCAGAGCGGCCTGCGCGGTTTGCAGACGGCGCACCTGAAATACACCAGTGAAATTGAAACCGACTATCAGCAGCGCATTCAGCGCATTCTGGCCCCGCTGGTGGGGGATGAAAACATCCGCTCTCAGGTCACCGCGCAGATTGATTTCACCGAGCAGGAACAAACTCAGGAGCAGTATCAGCCGAACAGCGATCCTGAAAAAATGGCGATCCGCAGCCGTCAGGCCAGCCTCTCTGAGCAGGGGAATAGCCGTGGCGCGAGTGGCGTGCCGGGGGCGTTGAGCAATACGCCACCGGCACCGGCCACCGCACCGCTGACCCAGCCGCTCAATACCCCGGCGGATGACAAAAAAGAGAAAACCACCAGTAACAGCGCGAACCGTGAGCCTGCACAGCCGTACAACAACCGCAGTGACGAGACCACCAACTTTGAGGTCGATCGCACCCTGATCCATACCAAATCGAATGCCGGACGCATTCAACGTTTATCCGTGGCGGTGGTGATTAACCATCTGCCGCAGGGGGAAGAGGGCAAGCCGGGGCCGATTAGCGAGGCCGAACTCACCCGCATTAACGCGCTGGTGAAAGAGGCGATTGGTTTTAACGCCAGCCGTGGCGATAGCGTCAATATTCTCAACTCCGCCTTTAACGGGGTAGTGGAAGAGCCGGTGCCGCCATTCTGGGAGCAGGATCGTTTCTACGCGCTGTTGATGGCTATCGCCCGCTATCTGGTCATCGCCATTATCGCCTGGGTCATGTGGCGCAAGCTTGTGCAGCCTGCCTGGATCCGTCACCAGGAGACCACCCTGCGCCGTCTGGAGATGGAAAAAGAGGCGCGGGAGGAAGAGATTGCCGCGAAAAAACGTGCAGCGGAGAAAAGCCACCGCGACCGCGCCCAGCAGCGAGTGGATACGGAACTCAATGGTCAACAGCTGCGTGAACTGGCAGAGCAGGAGCCGCGCGTTATCGCCCTCGTGATCCGCCAGTGGATGAGTAAGGAGCAGAAATAATGAATGCCTCAGAAAAAAGCGCCATCGTCATGCTGACGCTGGGAGATGTCCTTGCGGCGGAGGTGTTCAAACACCTCAACGCCCACGAGGTGAAGCAGATCAGCGGCTCGATGGTCAACATGGCGGGCTTTACCCACGATCAGATGGCCATGGTGCTGGAGGAGTTTAAGAAAGACTCCAGCGAATATGCGGCGCTCAGCCTCAACACCAACGATTATCTGCGCAGCGTGCTGGTCAAGGCGCTGGGCGAAGAGCGTGCTTCTTCACTGCTGGAAGATCTGCTGGATACCCATCAGGGCACCAATGGTATCGAAACGCTCAACTTTATGGATCCGCAGGCGGTGTTCGACCTTATCCGCGAAGAGCACCCGCAGATCATCGCCACCATTCTGGTCCACCTCAAACGTAACCAGGCGGCGGACGTGCTGGGCAAATTCGACGAGCGCGAACGTAACGACATCATGCTACGTATCGCCACCTTTGGCGGCGTACAGCCTGCCGCGCTGCAGGAGCTGACGGAAGTGCTCAACAACCTGCTGCACGGTCAGAACCTCAAGCGCAGCAAGATGGGCGGTGTCCGTCCGGCGGCGGAGATCCTTAACCTGATGAAATCTCACCAGGAAGAGGCGGCCATTGAGGCGGTACGTGAGTTCGACGGCGAGCTGGCGCAAAAAATTATCGACGAGATGTTCCTGTTCGAAAACCTGGTGGAGGTGGAAGACCGCAGCATCCAGCGCCTGCTGCAGGAGATCGAGAGCGAAACGCTGATCATCGCACTGAAAGGGGCCGACGAGCCGCTGCGCATGAAGTTCTTCCGCAATATGTCGCGCCGTCAGGCCGAGCTGATGACCGACGATCTGGCCTCCCGTGGCCCGGTGCGTCTGTCTCAGGTGGAAGCCGAACAGAAGACCATCCTCAACGTGGTGCGCCGACTGGCCGAAACCGGCGAGATCCTGATTGGAGGCAGCGACGATGCCTACATTTGATGAACATAACGCCACAGGATGGCGCGCCTGGCAGCCTGAAAACCTGCTGGGTGAGCCGCAGGATACCCCGCTGCCCACGCTGGACAATACCCAGTCTGAGGCGCAGCTGAAAGCCGAACTGGCGCGTCTGCGCAAGCAGGCGGAACAGCAGGGGTTTGCCCAGGGACAGCAGCAGGGCCAGGAAGAGGGCCGTAAACAGGGCTATGAGGCCGGGCTGAAAGAAGGCCGCGACGCGGGGTATGCCCAGGGCGTGGAGCAGGCGCGCGTGGAGCAGCAGGCGCTGCTGCGCGAGGCAGAAACCTGGGTCAGCAACTTTAAGCTGGCGCTGGAAAACCTCGAAGGGCTGATCCCGGCGCGTCTGGTGCAGTTGTCGCTGACGGCGGTGCAGCAACTCTACGGTACGTCTCGTGTGGCAGATAACCATGCTCTGGTCACGCAGATCCGCAGCCTGATGCAGCAGGACGCGCTGCTGCACGGCACCATTCAGCTCTATGTCAGCCCGGAGGCGTTTGCTTCGGTGCAGGAGGCGCTGGGTGAAACGCTTGCCGCGATGGGCTGGGAGCTGCACCGTGATGCCAGCCTGGCCGCCGGGGGATGTCGGGCGGTCTCACCGGATGTGGAAGTGGACGCCAGCATGGAAACCCGCTGGCAGGCGCTGTGTCAGCTGGCGCGCGAGGAGCTCTCGCAATGAGCCAGCAGCTAAAGCAGTGGCTCTTCGCCCTCGACCGGGTGGAGGAAAAACTCACCCAGGTGCCCGATTTTCGCCAGTACGGCAAGCTGACGCGCGCCACCGGGCTGGTAATGGAGGCCGTGGGGCTCAAGCTGCCTATTGGTGCGCTGTGCATCGTTGAGCGTCAGACGGAGCAGGGCATTATCCCGGTTGAGAGCGAAGTGGTGGGCTTTAACGGCCAGACGCTGTTCCTGATGCCGCTGGAGCATGTCGACGGCATCCTGCCCGGGGCGCGCATTTATGCCCTGCAAAGCGACAGCCACGCCGGTAAACAATTGCCCGTGGGGCCGCATCTGCTGGGCCGCGTGCTGGATGCGCAGGGTCGACCGCTGGATGGCCGCCCCGCGCCGGGGAAACCGGCGGCGGGGCTGTTTACCCCAATGCTCAATCCCCTGCACCGCGATCCGATCAAAAACGTGCTCGACGTTGGCGTGCGTGCCATCAATGGCCTGCTGACGGTGGGCCGTGGTCAGCGTATGGGCCTGTTCGCCGGTTCCGGCGTCGGCAAAAGCGTGCTGCTCGGCATGATGGCCCGCTTTACCACTGCGGACGTCATCGTGGTGGGGCTGATTGGCGAGCGTGGCCGCGAGGTAAAAGATTTTATCGAGAATATCCTTGGCGAGCAGGGGCTGGCGCGTGCGGTAGTGGTTGCCGCCCCGGCTGACGTTTCGCCGATTTTGCGTATGCAGGGCGCCGTTTACGCCACGCGCATTGCGGAAGATTTCCGCGAGCGCGGCCTTAACGTGCTGCTGATCATGGACTCCCTGACCCGCTACGCCATGGCGCAGCGTGAAGTGGCTCTGGCGATTGGTGAACCGCCCGCGACCAAAGGCTATCCGCCGTCGGTCTTTGCCCGTCTGCCCGCGCTGGTCGAACGGACCGGTAACGGCGTGAAAGGGGGCGGCTCAATCACCGCGTTTTATACGGTGCTGACGGAGGGGGATGACCAGCAGGATCCGATTGCCGACTCCGCGCGCGCAATCCTCGACGGCCACATCGTGCTGTCGCGTCGTCTTGCCGAGGCGGGGCACTATCCGGCGATTGATATTGAAGCCTCGATCAGCCGTGCCATGACCGAGCTTATCCCCCATGCCCAGTACCGCAAGGTGCAGCGTTTTAAACAGCTGCTATCCGCGTATCAGCGCAACCGCGACCTGGTGAGCGTGGGGGCGTACGTCAAAGGGAGCGATGCGATGCTGGATCAGGCTATCGACAAATATCCCTCGCTGGAGGCGTTCCTCCACCAGGCGATCCACGAGCGCAGCGGCTATGACGACGCCATTCGCGCCCTGTCCGGGCTTTTCCCGGATGTTAAAGACTAAGCCGGAGGTGTGATGAAAGCACATAACCCCATGGTTCTGCTGCGCGACAAGGCGCAGGAGACGCTAACGCAGACCACACGCGCGCTGGGCGGTGCTCAGCAGCAGCTCCAGCAGGCGATGACTCAGCACGAACAGCTTCAGCACTATGAGCAGGAGTACCAGCAGTCCCTGCGTCAGGGGATGATGGGCGGCGGTATGTCGGTGGCGGATCTGGTGAATCACCAGTCGTTTATTTTGTCGCTGAAGCAGGTGGTAAAGCAGCAGGCAGGCCACGTGAACGCCTGCGAAAAGGCAGTAGACGAGGTGAAAAAGAACTGGGTGCAAAACAAGCAGCGCCTGAACGCGTTTGAAACGCTGATTGAACGCCGGGCGACGGCGCAGGCGTTAGTTCAGAGCCGATATGAACAAAAGCTGATGGATGAATTTGCTCAGCGTGCCGGACAAAAGAGAGAAAGGCTATGAACATTGATATGGCGACCCTGTTACTGGGTGGGGGAGCGCAGGGCAAACCGAAGGGCGGTTTACTGGCTGACGACGGCTTCAGCCTGGCGCTGGATGACAAGCTGGCTGAACTGGTGCAGCTTTTCCCGGGACTCGACCCGCAGGCGCAGGCAGCCATGCCGGAAGCCGCGCTGGCGGGGTTGTCCGCAGATTTACTGCCGCAACAGCTTGCCGACGACGCGCCGGTAACGGATGCCGACGGTATGCTGCTCGCCGCGCCGCCGGGGCTGGCAGAGGCTCTGAACGGGGTTTCGCTCACCGACGGTGAGGGAGAAGAGAGTCCGCAATGGCAGCTACAACAGCTGGTGACCCGCAGCGTCACGGGGACAGAAACGGTCAACCCTGCGAAGGGCGTAGCAAACGGGAAGGCTCCTGAGCCTGAGGGCAAAACTGTTTCTGCGCTCATGACCGCCGCCGATAAAACCCCTTCGGCCAATGCCACGCCGTTGACGGCGCAGTCTGCAACGCTCACCACTGAGACGATGGTCTCGGCAGAGATGCCTGCGGCCACATCGGCGAATGCCGTGGCGCTGCCTGCCGCCGTACGCACCAGCGTCGCGCACGCCCCACAGCAGGTAGTCACCGTCAACCATCCGCCGGAAACGCCGGAGTGGAAGCAGTCGGTCAGCCAGCATATCGCCATCTTTAGCCGTAACGGGCTTCACAGCGCGGAGATCCGCCTGCACCCAGAAGATCTGGGGTCGCTGCAGATTTCCCTGCGCGTGCAGCAGGATCAGGCGCAGATCCATATCGTCAGCGAACATGCCCACATTCGTCACGCCATGGAGCAGGCCATGCCGCAGCTGCGTGCCGCGATGGCGGAGTCGGGTATTCAGCTTGGCCAGGCCAACGTGAGCGCGGAAGGACAGCAGTTTGCCGCCGGTGAGCAGGGCCAAAACGCATCGGGTGACGAGCACGGTGCCCAGGAAGGGGAAGAGCAGTCTCTTGAAGAGGAGATCGTGCCGACTTTATTAACCACTACTCCCGGAAATATATACGGAATAAATACCTTTGCCTGAAGTGGCGAATTAGCTTCAGGAATGAAATTTTATCACCTGATTATCAGGATGATGATATGGACTACAATGTCCGCCATATTGACCCGAGGGCAATACGCTGCCCTCTCATATTTTCAGGTGTACGTTCAATGAGTAATAAAAATAAAAAGGTCGCCAGTGGCGGAGGGTCTCGCTCGCTTCTGATGACGTTCATGTTTTTGACTGCCGTTGCGGCGTGCGGCGTTTCCGGCTACCTGTTCTGGGAAATGAAATTTGCGAAACCGGCAGCAGAGGTTGCACAAGGGGAAGCGGAAACAGCACCGGCACCCGCGCAGGTAGAGCCGCTGTACGCCTCAATGAATACCTTTACCGTGAGCCTGAAGCCCACGGCGAACGAATCGGATCGGGTATTGTACCTGGGCTTGTCCATTCGCGTGGCAGAACAAAGATCGCTGGCGGTGCTGGAGAAATATTTGCCGGAATATCGCAGCCGCTTATTTATGTTGTTAACCCATCAGACTTATGAAGATTTAGCCACCGATGAGGGTAAACGCCGTCTGATGACCAATATTAAGAGTGAGCTGGATAAACCGCTGGCTTTTAACCAGTCCATTCGCGTCACCGACGTGCTTATTAACGAATTTATTCTGCGGTAATTATTATGGCTGACAGCTTTTTATCTCAGGATGAGATCGACCGTTTGCTAAACGCCGATGCGGAAAGCAACAGTGAACATCATAAAAACGGCGCCGATGCAGGGATTAAACCTTACGATCCGCACACCCAGCGCCGGGTCATTCGCGAGCGTCTGCATTCGCTGGAAATTATTAACGAGCGTTTTGCCCGTCAGTTCCGTATGGGGTTGTTTAACCTGCTGCGCCGTAGCCCGGACATTACCGCTGGGAACATTAAGATCCAGCCGTATCACGAGTTTGCACGCAACCTGCCGGTGCCGACAAACCTGAACCTGCTGCACCTTAACCCGCTGCGCGGCACCTCGCTGATGGCGTTCTCGCCGGGGCTGGTGTTTATGGCCGTGGATAACCTGTTTGGCGGCGACGGTCGTTTCCCGACCAAGGCCGACGGGCGCGAGTTTACGCCAACCGAGCAGCGCGTGATCCACCGCATGCTGTCGATGGCGCGCGAGGCCTACGAATTTGCCTGGAGCTCTATCTATAAAATCAAAACGGAGTATATCCGTTCCGAAATCCAGGTGAAGTTCACCAATATCACCTCATCGCCGAATGACGTGGTGGTCACTACGCCGTTTTCGGTGGAGATCGGCTCGCATCGCGGGGAGTTCAATATCTGTATTCCCTTCAGCACCATCGAGCCGCTGCGCGAGCTGCTGAGTAACCCGCCGATGGACAACTCCCGGCACGAGGACTCCCACTGGCGCGGCCTGCTGGCCAGCCAGATGCGGGAAACGGAGCTGGAGCTTACGGCGCGTTTCGCGGATATCGGCACCCGGCTCTCCCGCGTGATGCAGATGAAAAAAGGCGACATTATCGCGCTGGATAAGCAGGAGTTTATCGAAGCCAGCGTCAGCGGTGTGCCGGTCTTCACGGCCCGCTACGGCGCCGTGAACAATCAATATGCCCTGAAGGTCGAGCAGATGATTCAGCCTTCATTACTTTCATTAAACAAGGAGTAATTTCCCCATGAGCGATATGAACACCTCATCGGGTACTGACGATCAGTCCATCGATAATCTTTGGGGTGAGGCCATGACCGAACAGCACGCGGCGGGAATTACCGACACCATGGCTGCACCGCAATTCTCTGACGAGATGAACCTGATCCTGGATATCCCGGTAAAAATGACCGTGGAGCTGGGACGCACCAAAATGACCATCAAAGAGCTGCTGCGCTTAAGCCAGGGCTCGGTGGTCTCGCTGGATGGTCTGGCGGGTGAACCGCTGGATATTCTGATCAACGGTTACCTGATTGCGCAGGGTGAAGTGGTGGTGGTCTCCGATAAGTTCGGTATCCGCATCACGGACATTATCACCCCGTCCGAGCGCATGCACCGTCTGAGCCGCTAATGAACGCCACTGATTCCCTTCCGGCCACTGGCTCGGTGCTGATGACGGTCAGCGGCGCGCTGGCGTTGATTATCCTGCTGATGGTGGTGATGGCCTGGGCCGCCCGCCGGAGCGGGCTGGCGCGTCGGCTCAACGACGCTCAGGGCAACATCATCCTGGTGGCGAACCAGTCGCTGGGGCCGCGTGAGCGCCTGGTGCTGGTTGACGTGGGTGAACAGCGTCTGGTGCTGGGCGTCACCGCCTCGCAGATTACCTGCCTCGCCACGCAGGCGCGCCCGGAAAACGCCCCACAGGCCTCCGCGCCCGCGACGTTCCCGCTGATGCTGGAAAAGCTGCGTCAGAAATACCGTCCGGGAGGTGAGCAGTGAAACCTCGTCTGCTGCTGGCGCTCGGCCTGATGTTACCCGCCGCCGGTGCGCTGGCGGCCAACGGTGACATCACCCTCGGCCAGCCTTCCGGGGAAGGGGGCTGGACGCTGCCGGTACAAACCCTGCTGCTGCTGAGCGGCTTTACCTTTATCCCCGCCGTACTGCTGATGATGACCGGGTTTACCCGCATCATCATTGTGCTGGGGTTAATGCGTAACGCGCTGGGCACGCCTACCGCGCCGCCAAACCAGGTGCTGGTGGGGCTGTCGCTGTTTTTGACCTTTTTCGTTATGTCGCCGGTGTTCAGTCAGATCTACGAAAAAGCCTGGCAACCGCTGCAGGAAAACAAAATCACCATGGAGGTGGCCCTGACGGAAGGGGTGAAACCGCTGCGCGCGTTTATGCTCGACCAGACCCGTGAAAGCGATCTGGCGATGTTTGCCCGTATCGCCAAAACCCCGGATATCGCCACGCCGGAAGAGGTGCCGCTCAGCATTCTGGTGCCGGCATTTATCACCAGCGAGCTGAAAACTGCCTTCCAGATTGGCTTCACCATCTTTATTCCGTTCCTGATTATCGATCTGGTGGTTGCCAGTATCCTGATGGCGCTGGGGATGATGATGGTCCCGCCGACCACCATTGCCCTGCCGTTCAAGCTGATGCTGTTTGTGCTGGTCGACGGCTGGCAACTGCTGGTGGGTTCGCTGGCCCAGAGCTTTTACAGTTAGGAGAGACCCATGACCCCGGAAAGCGTAATGGTGATTGGCATGCAGGCGATCAAGGTGGGACTGATGGTATCAGCCCCGCTGCTGGTGGCCGCGCTGGTCACCGGTCTTATCATCAGCATTTTGCAGGCCGCCACCCAGGTCAACGAAATGACCATGACCTTCATCCCGAAAATCCTGATGATTGTCGGCGTCGCGGTGGCGCTTGGCCCGTGGATGATGAAAATCTTTATTGAATACACCCGCGCGGTGTTCGCCAGCATTCCGTTCGTGATCGGCTGATGGCCTTCGGACTTCCTCTCGACCAGCTCTACGGGCTGGTCAGCCACTATTTTTTCATTATGGTGCGCATTGCCGCGCTGCTGCACGTTGCCCCGGTGTTTGGTGAGAAGGCGGTCAGTGCCCGGCTGCGAGCGTGTCTGGCGCTGTTGATCGCCATTTTGATTGGCGGCACGCTGCCCGATGCGCAGGTGGGCCTTTACGCCTGGGAAGGCGTCTGGGTGCTGGCAAAACAGGTGATTATCGGTGCGGCGATGGGGCTGACGCTGCAATTGCTGTTTGCCGCCGTGCGCATGGCCGGGGAGATCATCGGTATGCAGATGGGTCTGTCGTTCGCCACCTTCTTTGACCCGGGTGCCGGGAACAGCCCGGTGATATCACGCTTTCTCAACCTGCTGGTGACGCTGCTGTTTCTCGCTTTTAACGGTCATCTCTGGTTGCTGGCGCTGCTGGCGGACACCTTCCAGACGCTGCCGATAGACGCCACGCTGCTGCACGCGGGCGGGTTTATGTACCTGGTCACCCACGCGGGGATGATCTTCAGCCAAGGGCTGATGCTGGGGCTGCCCGTCATTGCGCTGCTGCTGTGCATCAACTTTATCCTCGGACTGTTAAACCGCCTGACGCCGCAGCTCTCTATCTTTGTGATTGGCTTCCCGCTGACGCTCACCTTCGGCATGCTGGCGCTGTTCCTGATTGCCGAAACGCTGGCCCCATTCTTTGAGCGCCTGATGGCTACCGGATTTGATACCCTTGCCGGGCTGATTCAGGCGCTGGTATAACCCTTAGTTTATGCAGGCGATGCGGGCGACGGTTTCTGTACCGGAGGCAAGCACTTTGTCATCCAGCAGGTAGGCGGTGCTGGTGGCGACTTCACCCGGTTTAATCTGCGGGAAAATATAATCCGTCACGTCTTGGTCCGGGGCCTGGCCGCCAAGTTTGCGGTGTTGGCTGGTGACAGTCAGATGGATCCGTTTGCCCGACAGTTCAACATCGTAACGCACTTCACGGTTCACCGCTTTGGGCAGTCCGTCGCGCTTGCCGTCCCTGAAGTGGCTGATAGTGCCGATATAGGTGGTATGGCCGCTAAACAGACCGTCACGGTAGGAGCGGTAGATACCGCGTGCCAGCGTCGCGTTGTTGTCGTCCTCAATCACATAGTAGGAGGTGGGGGCGATACACTGCGATGCGTACGGCGAGGTCTGAAACCCGTACAGCGCCATACCGCCCAGCCCGACGACCATCCCGCCCAGAAACAGCAGCGCGAGCGGGGATTTAATAAAGGCGAAAATAGAACGATTCGCAGTCATTCCCTGAATCCTTAAAGGGTTGTTGGCAGGCAATAAGGCCCTGGAACTGGCTCATTTTTTCAGAGCCGGTGGTGACGTACAGCACGGCGGCCGGTTTTTCGTTGGGGCGGCGGTCCAGCACGTGACGGGAATAGGTTTGCAGCGTGGATTCAATCAGCGCTTGCTGCGACTGTTTATCCTCCTGAACCATCACCATTGAGCCCGGCGGCACGCCAGGGCCATTCCAGCGCACAAAGTGAACCGGCTGCGGGCTAAAGTCGACAACGCCGCGCAGGAGGAGCGCAATCACCAGCCCGACGAGCACGCCGCTAAGCGTGACGCAGAGCTTTTGCTTAAGCGTGTTGCCCCCACGGGCAGGCGCGTGGGTGACCACCGGCTGTGCTTCAGCTGTGTCTGCCTGTACCGGTTCATCCTGCAGGGGCAGGGGTTTTGCTTGTTGCAATTCGCTGCTGGCCTCCCGCACCAGCAGGCGGTAGCCGCTGCGCGTCACGGCGATGAGCGTGATCGCTTCCTGCAGGTTCAGTTGAGTAAACGCGCGGCGCAGTTTGGTGATCATCACCCGCACGCTGTTGTCCGTGACTTCTACCCCGGCGCTACGCCAGCCGATCTCCATCAGCTGTTCCTGGGAAAGTACCTCACCCTGCGCCTCGGCCAGCGCGGCGAGACACAGGCACGCGCTTTGAGGAAGGGTAACGGTCTGTTGCGTATCCGTACGGGTCAGCATGCGGGTCTGCAAATCCAGCGTGACGGACGTTCCAATCGCGATATGGTTTAGCATAGTTATTTGATTCTTCTGGTGTATTGGGTATCGCTTCTGGTTACTGTAATTAATAGTAATGAATGCCCCTTATTGCTAGCCGAAGGCCAGAGCGACATGCTTTTTATGTCTTACGTCATATTTTTGCAACCACTACGTAATAACAGCCTTAATGCTTTTAAGGTTATTAAATAGGGGGGCATTAACCGCATTAAAAGTAATGCTTTGGGCGGTTTTACTTTAATTATATTAAAACCAGATACTTGCGGAATTGATGTCGCGGATGGGTCATCTGTCGCAGTGATAATGAGACGCTGTTATTATTTCGAATTAACAATTTTTAATCTGTATATAATTATTAATTGTGTCGGGAAGGGAACGGGAGCGGTTGCTAATGCGGTCTGCGAATTTATACTGCGCAAAGACAGATTATTGAATTTATTACACAGTATGAATTTTCTTTACAAGGATGAATGATGTTCTCTCTGAAAAGTTTTATGCAAACGTCCGAGCTGCCAGCGATGTTTCCCGTATTTATTTGCCGTCTGGTGGTGGGGGTGTTTTTCTTTACCGCCGGGTTTAATAAATTATTTGTGACGGAAAACCAGCTGCTGATGGTCGATACGATGCACGATGCGGGGATCCCGTTTCCGGCCGTGATGGCGATCGTTGTCGCTTTCCTGGAATGCAGCATGGGGCTGCTGTTGACGCTGGGGCTATTCAGCCGTTTTAGCGCGCTGGTGCTGATGATTATCAGTACCGTAGCGCTGGCCACCATTGGCATCTATACCATTCCACGCGGGCTTAATCTGATTGCATGGCTGAGCTGGCTTTTTTATCTGCCTGAAACGCTGTATATCGTGCTCTGCCTGTTCCCGTTGACCTGGGGCGGCACGTTTTGCAGTCTCGACGGCTGGTTGCTCAAACGCTGGGATAATGTGCGCAAAATTGTTTTTGTGGAGGGGTAACACAAGTGTGCGGTTATCAACGGTTTGAAGAGCATATTTACTGACGCCTGCATAATAAAATAGCCCTGTAGAGGTAGCGTTGTGCTGCCATTAAAAGAACAGGGCTGTTGTCATGGTTTTTATCGTTATTTTAGTCGTTATTTTTATTACCCTGGTGATTCTGGTGCAGGCTGGGGTTATGCCCTGGTTTATTCGTACCGAGGGACAGCGTCTGCGCACGCAGGTTGATGCCCTGGCCACCCAGTTACGTGAGCAACTCGACAGGGTTGAAGCGCAGCAGCGTTCAATGACCGAAAGTGTGGTCACCCTGAAAAGCTTTGCGCTGGACAAAGGAGCCCCAGGCGATACCGATATCGCCGAAGAGACGGGTACCAGCCGTCAATTCTTCAATTCACTGGTCAAAGAGATCGGCGAGCGTCTTGGCGGCCGCGCCTGGATGGTGGATGACACCGGGCGCATCATCGGGGATGCCGCCGGTGCGCCGACGGTGCAATCACTCAACGATGCCAGCCTGCCGATGGCGGTTCCGCTGCGTGGGCTGCTGGCCCAGCCGGGCGAAGGGTTACGGCATACCCGTTTTCGCAGCGCTAGCGGCGAACATACGCTGGTGGTGACGCCCATTGCTGAGACACCGTGGCTGCTGGCCATTGATGTTCCCACCCGTAGGCTGGGCGAACGCCCGGGCATACTCCTGCATAAACCGTGGCCGCTGGCGGCTTTGCTGCTGGTCTCCACGTTGACTCTTCTGCGCAGCGTTAACCTGCACCTTTCCCGCCTTAACGAAGAACTTCCGTCACAGCTGAAAACCGAGCAGGGTGCGTACTTGCCGCCGCTGATGCAGGAGATTGGCGAACAGGTGAGGGTGATTGCGCAGGCAGCCAGCACGATTGCTGAGGAGAACGAGCGTCTGCTGCGGGTACCTGATGCGAACGGTAATCTCCTGGCCATGCTGAGTGAAAGCACCACGGGTGTGGTTCAGGCGATGAATGCCCTGCATGATGCCGCGCTGCAGATTGCCGACAGCAGCGGCGTACTGGTGCAACTGGCTAGCCGTGCTTACAGCTATTCGCTGCATAATGAAGAGGGCATTTTTGCCGTCGAGTCGCGCAACCTGGCCAGCCGCTGTGCGCGTTCGTCGAAAGAACTCCGGGCGCTGGTTGACGATGCGATGATGCAGGCGCAAAGCGGGGCACCGTCGGTGACGCAGAATAACAGCGTGCTGATTGAAGAGGTTTATACGGTGGCGAATGCCTTACTGCAGCGCGCAAGCGGTTAAGCTGAACGCCTGAGTCCTCAGTGTGCTATCCAAACTATTAATTTCAGAGTGTTTTACAATGTTTAAATCCCTTCAAAGCCGGGCCATTTTGCTGGTGTCCGCATTCTTTTTATTACTTACTGTTATCACCCTTTGGGTCGTTATGCGTTTTATTGCGCCACAGCTTCTGAATACAGAGTATCGGCGTGCGCAATATGAGGTCACCGAGCAGGCTTCTGCGGTTACGCAGCTGATGTCGCGCGTGCAGGCCCAGCAGCGCGGTTTGACGGAGAGCGTCGCCCTGCTGGAAAGCGCACAAATCGACAGGCTGCTTCCGGCGCTGGTTAACCAGTACGGAGATGACGCTATTTTTGGCGGTGGCGTATGGCCGTTGCCCGGCATGCGCGAGCCAGGTGTTAATAAATACAGCTCATTTTTTGCCCGGGATAAGGAGAATACGCTGCGCCTGAACACCACGTGGAACCAGCCTGACTCTCCCGATTACTGGCAACAACCGTGGTTTAAGGCCGGAATGCAGGCGGCGAAAGGGGAGTGTGCCTGGGCGAAAGCGTATATCGATGCCGCCAGCCCTCAGCCAAGAACCAACTGCGCCATGCCGATCTTTCGCAACGGGCAGCTATGGGGCGTGGCGACACTGGATGTGACGCTGGGCTTTTTTCATGAGCTGGTTCGCTCAATGGCGGAATCCCTTCAGAGCGGAGTGTTGATCGTCGAGTCCAGCGGTAAAATTATCGGTTACAGCCGTGCCTCAACCCTTTCCTCTGTGCCAAAAGATATTGTCGATCTGCCAGGGCATGAAAAAATGATTTTACGGGAGATGCTGGCCGAGGCAGGCAATAAGGTGGTGAAACGGGTATACCAGGCTAAGGACGGTGAACATACCCTGTTTGTTTACCCGATTGCGGACACTCCCTGGTTTGTAGCCACGGACACCAAAAGCAGCCAGCTGAGCAAGCAGACCAACGATATTCTGCTGCGTCTGGGGGCGGTGCAGCTCCCCTTGCTGCTGTTACTGGGCGTTGTCCTTGCCCTGACCGTGCGTTTCGTTATGCGTAATTTGCAGACCGTAAGCAACCGGCTTGCCACGCTGTCTGCAGCGGGGGCCGATCTGACACTGCGCCTGCCGGAAAGCCGCAGCCAGGAGCTGAACGCCATCGCCAGCAATGTGAATAACTTTATGGCCTATCTGCAGGGGCTTTTGCGGCAGGTTAATGCGAGTACACGCACCATTTCAGCGGCATCGCAACACATTGCGGAAGGGAATATATCACTCTCGTCACGTACGGAAGAGCAGTCCTCCTCGCTCACGCAGACGGCGGCCTCGATGGAGGAAATCGCCGGGATTGTCAGCAATAACGCCGATAATGCGGAAAATGCCGATCGGCTGGCGACGCAGGCGGCCGCAGTGGCGCAACAGGGGGCGACGCTAATGAACAATGCCGTGGAGAAAATGGGCCATATCGCCTCGTCGTCCCGTCGCGTCGCTGACATCGTCGGGGTAATTGACGGCATCGCCTATCAGACCAACATTCTGGCGCTGAACGCGGCGGTAGAAGCGGCACGTGCGGGCGAGCAGGGTCGCGGTTTTGCCGTGGTCGCGACCGAGGTACGTAATCTGGCGTTGCGGGCGTCCAGCTCGGCGAAAGAGATCCGTACCCTGATTAACGAGGCGGTGACCGGCATACAGGAAGGCAGCCAACTGGTGCAGAATGCCGGAGAGACCATGAACGCGCTGGTCACCTCCGTTAGCGAGGTATCGATTCTGATGGAAGAGGTCAAAACCGCCAGCCGTGAACAGAGTGTGGGTATCGAGCAGGTCAACGTGGCGGTGTGCCAGCTGGAAGGCGCCACCCAGCAGAACGCCGCGCTGGTAGCCGAGGTATCAACAGCGGCGAAGGCAATGGAAGAGCAGACCGCAGAGCTGGAAAGCGTGGTGAAGCGGTTTAAGGTGTAAGCACGTAATAATTCCCTCGCCCCTTCAGGGGTGAGGGGAAACCACCACCCTACGCAAATCTGAAAGTCCCCTCGCAATTACACCCGTAATCTGATGTCATTCATGTACAACTCACTGTCCGTGACGCCACACAGTCGTGCATGCCGGACAGATGGTAAGACACGCTTACGCCGGTTCACTATGCGCAGGCGCTGGCACAGGCAATTCTGGGAAATACCCTGCCGCAGGACGTGAACATCGCGTTGAGGGGATTACTGCACGATAGGGTGTACCTGCTGGCGGATTATGTGAAGGAGCCTTACCTCCCGTCTTAAAACCCTTGCCGGGTGGCGCTGCGCTTACCCGGCCTACATTCGGGGATTCGAGGGTTTTGTAGGCCGGGTAAGGCGTAGCCGCCACCCGGCACAAATCTGGAAGGCGCCTCGCAATCCCACAAGTAACCCTCTGTAATTCAACATTTGCTCTATTGTTTGTTTCCATCACACCGTAAAGTGCTCGTGCTGCGGCAACATCCGCAGCCGGGCGTGAGAACCTGAAAATACAAGGCGATACATTTTTGTATCGTACCTGCGCACACGTCGTTACAATCATGGCGGCGCTGGCGGAGCAACCGTTAGGTTGGTCGGCTCCCTTGTATGTCGATTCTCACCTCCGTCAGTGCCACCACCTTTGAGCGTGAGAACTCGGGTGGTGGTTGTATGAATATACAAGGAGACTTTCATATGACTATTCTTTCCACACTATCTGAATCATCCCACGTTAGCTTTATCGAACAGCTCATCACTTTACCGCTTCCGGCCTCTGCCAACCTTTTTGACGTAGCTGATCTCTGTGCGGCTTTTGCCAGTGCAATGGTTGAAGCCGATCGCGCGAGCGAGCGCAATGCGCTCTGCGGACGGCTGCTGCATGCTCTGGGGGAACTGGAACGACTTTGTGACGACGATTTGCCGCCGCAGCTGATTGAGAAACTTATTTCTCTCGACGCCACGCCGTCGTGCATGCCGGAGGGCTGGCAGGACACGCTTACGCCGGTTCACTATGCGCAGAACCTGGCACAGGCAATACTGGGAAATACCCTGCCGCGGGACGTGAACATCGCGTTGACGGGATTACTGCACGACCTGGTGTTCCTGCTGGCGGAGTTTGTGAAGGAGCCTTACCTGCACGCTTAAAAACAAAGCCGGGTGGCGGCTTCGCCTGACCCGGCCTACGTTCGCGTTGATTTTTGTAGACCTGTGCAAGCGCAGCGCCGCCATAAACAAAAAAGCCCTCCACCAGGGAGGGCAAACCGCGCGTGAGGCACGCGCGTAATAATAGTGAGGTGGTAACGCAGATTAACGCAGCAGGGACAGCACGTTCTGCGGAACCTGGTTGGCCTGGGCCAGTACGGAGACACCTGCCTGCTGCAGGATGTTCGCACGGCTCATGGCGGACACTTCAACGGAGAAGTCAGCGTCCTGAATACGGGAGCGCGCTTCGGTGGTGTTGATGATGTTGGTGTTCAGGTTCGCAATGATGGAGCTGAAGCGGTTCTGAACGGCACCCAGGTCGGCGCGGAAGTCAGCAACGGTGGTCAGAGCTTCATCCAGCTTGGCCAGCAGGCCATCGGCCAGCGAATCGCCCGCTTCTTTTCTGATAAATTCAACGTCAGCGGGACGGGCTGCTGGTGTATTCAGACCGCCTGGTGTCGCACCACCAGTTGCGAATTCAACCTCGGTAACAATTGTATCGCCTGCTGCGTTCTTACCATAGGCGAAGACTTTAGTTGCAGCACCCTCTGTCACGGAGAAAAGCTGCATTCCAGCTGCTTCGGCGTCCTGACCGAAAGCTGAATTGGCAATGGCATTTAGCTGCGTTTCATCCAGCGTCACATCAGTATTGTCTGCCGCTTTAATTGTGTCGCCCAGGTTCAGTTTCACTGGGTTGGTCAACTGGCTCGGGCCTTTCACCAGCATGTCAGTATCTTCAGCACTAAGTGCTGTCAAACCAGCCTCCGCAACAGCTGTCACTTTAGCTTTTGTGTTATCAGTGGCGTGTGCATCAAATGTTATTGCGCTGGCATCAACTTTATACATTTTGTCAGCGGCAACATCATGAGCAAAAACTTCGCCATCAAGCTGATAAATCTCAACGGCACCGCCTGGAGCGGTGCCACCGTTTTTAGCTTTTATAGCGTCTTTAAAAATACTTGCTTCTGCTGTTGAGAATTTCCACTCACCTTTATCTGGTGAATTAACGCCGGTATCAGTGTCATTTACAAGCTTGGTTGCTGGACCCTCATAATCAGAACCCGCAATACCCGCACCATTCAAGGTAATCCCGATATCCGCGAAATCATCCATAAATTTATCCAGACCCAAGGTTTCCATATCCAGCTTGCTCAGCTTGATATCGATGGTGTCTTCGTCTTTATCGCCGATCTGAATGGTAATTTTCTCTTTCGAGCCGTCAAACACTTTCACACCGTTGAAGTTGGTGGTTTCCGCTACGCGGCCAATCTCTTCCAGACGGGTGGTGATCTCTTTCTTGATAGAGTCCAGGTCGCTGGCGGAGTTGGTGCCGTTTTTCGCCTGTACGGTCAGCTCGCGAATACGCTGCATGTTTTCCGTCACTTCTTCCAGCGCGCCTTCGGTGGTCTGCGCCAGGGAAATACCGTCGTTGGCGTTACGCGCCGCCTGGGTCATACCGCGGATAGAAGAGGTGAAGCGGTTAGAAATTGCCAGACCTGCCGCATCGTCTTTGGCGCTGTTAATACGCATACCGGAAGAGAGGCGCTGAATTGCGGTACCCAGCTGAGTCTGGGATTTGTTCAGGTTGTTCTGCGCCATCAGGCTCAGCGCGTTGGTATTAATGACCTGTGCCATTGTTATTTCCTTCTAAGTAATAACGGTAATATGAAATATGCGTTCGTTGCTGCGCATACTTCTTTCATCGGGGGTAATAAAAAAGACTGAATTATTTTTTTGATTTTTTTGTTAATGGCATAAAATGGCATCAGGCATGTCGCTAATTATTAAAATAACAAAGGGCAATGGCGGAATAAACGCACAAAACTGTCTTTACCCTGCCATCATATTGTTACGACCACTGTGAAAAATTAAACTTCCTTCTCTATTACCCGATGAGAATAGTGAAAGCTATTTCATTTCTGGAGGAACACTATTATGGCTGCAACTAATTTTCTCGGCGTGGGCTCCGGGCTGCCGTTTGACCAATGGATGGCCGACGAGCGTAAAGGCCTTTCACAAAAGCTGAATCCGTATCTGCAAAAGCAGTCAAGTTATAAAGGACAGATCTCCGCGTGGGGATCGATTTCCAGCTCGCTGAGTACGCTGAAGGACAATCTCAGCAAGCTGGAAGATGAAGGTTTTAATGGCGTCAGCGTTAGCGACAACAAAACGTTCAAAGCAACCGCGGGGCAGGGCGCGATCCCGAACAGCTACTCCATTGCCGTTAAACAGCTGGCGAAAGCGCATCAGCTTGCGATTGAGAACGACACACGCGATAAACCCATTGGTAGCAGCGGTGCGAAAGTGACTATCACCCTGAAAGAGGGCGAAGAACCGCTGATAGTGGACTTAGCGAAAGATGAAACCTCCCTTGATCAGATTGCCAAAAAGATCAACGAGCAGAAAGGCGATGTGGTTGCGGAAGTGATGACCATAGAGGACGGTAAGCACAAGCTGGTGCTGACCTCTAAAAAAACCGGTGATGCCGGGGAAATGGATATCAAAGTCACAGGCAATGCGGCACTGGAAGGCAAGATGACCGCTGCCATGGCTACGCCAGAAACGGAACCGAAGAATGCCATCATTTTACTTAATGGCAAGGAAGTCACTCGCAGTTCTAACACCATTAGCGATTTAATCACCGGTGTGACGTTGGAGCTGCGTGAAGTCTCTGAAAGCGATGACAAAGACCCGGCTAAACCCGTCTACAAAGAAGAATCCCTCACCATCACCGAAGATACCTCAAAGGTGAAAACGCTGATTGAAGAGTTCGTTAAGAACTACAACAGCTACCTCACCACCGTCGCCGGTGCGACGAAGTACACCGCACCCGATCGCGACAGCAATTCTGATGCTTTGCCTCAGCCTGACCCAAGTAACGGCGCGCTGTTCAGCGATGGCTCCTTACGCCGTCTGACCAGCCAACTGAAAGCCACCGTAACCGGCAGCTATCCCGAGGTGGGGGATGTGATTCAGACCCTGGGCAAACTAGGGATTACCGTTACGTTCGATGGCAAAACCGGCGATGACCGTACAGGCACACTGGGCACGCTGACAATCGATAACAAAAAGCTCGATGCCGCCCTGAAGGACAACCTGAAAGAGGTTGAGGCGCTGTTCCTCGGCAAAGGCGGGAAAGAGGGGATTAAGGATCGAATGGATGGGATCTTTAATGCCTACCTCGGGGATAAAGAGTCCATTGACAACAAAGACGGCGTCATTGAAGACGCGCTGGAAACTCTGCGCGAGCAGGAAAAGCGCATTGGCAAGCAGATCACGGCCGTCGAAAGACGCATTGAAGAGACCATGCTGCGCAGAGAAAAAGAATATCAGCGTCTGGATAAAGCCATGAGCGATATGAACAGCATGAGCACCCGGTTGCAGCAGTCGCTGGCGGGGTTAATTTAATTATTAGCAATCCGGGCAGGCCGCTGCCCGGCAGGATTTGACGATGTACACCAAAACGGGCAACAGTGCCTACACCGCTGTCTCACTCGACAGCCAGATCACCGGCGCCACGCCGCACCAGCTGATCGTTCTGCTTTACGACGGGGCGATCAACGCCATGAAGCGCGCAGAAATCTACTTCCAGTCCGGGAACATCGCCCGTCGCGGTGAGATGATTTCCCGCGCCATCAACATTATCGACAACGGCCTGCGTGCCGGGCTGGACCATGAGAAGGGCGGGAAAATTGCCGAAGAGCTGGAGAGTCTGTACGAGTATATTTCGCGCACGCTGCTGGAGGCGAATCTCAACAAATCCGGTGAAAAACTGCCGCACCTCATCGCCCTGATGACCGGCATGGCGGAAACCTGGCAGGCCATTGCGCCACAGCAAAAGCAGGTGAAACATGGATAAGGACGTCATCGCGCTGATTGAAGAACTGCTTATCAGCAATGCGACGCTGCGCCAGCAGGCTGGGGACGGCGAATGGGATGTGTTTCTTGACGAGTCCGTGGCCTATACCATGGGAATGAGAACGCTGTGTGATATCGATTTAACCCAGCTGGCACAGCACAACAAAGCGCCCGTCAGCGCTCAACTGGCGACGCTGCTGGAGCACGACGCCCTGTTAACGCAGGCTATTCAGGGCCGTCTGACCACCATCAGCACCGAACTCTCCGCCATGCGAAAATCCCGCACGATGAATAAAGCCTACACGGCTGTTTAGTTCCCTCCCTGATTGCCGGGTGGCGCTGCGCTTACCCGGCCTACTCAACGATGAAACCCGCAGGCCCGTGCAAAAAAAAGCCCACCAGAGGCGGGCAAAAGAGGACAACGCAGACAGGAACGATCAGATACTGATGTTGTACTTGCGGCCAGAAGGCAGCTGGCTGGATTCTCCCGCCGGGCCATAGAGCGCGTTTGCATGACCCACATGGTCGATAGCCTTGCGGATATGCTGATTTTTCTTCATATGACTTTGCAGCAGTGATTCCACTTTTTCATTCAGCGCCTTGGTGCTGCGCACCTTCTCATGCACCTGCTGCCAGCTGGCAAAGAGCTTACCGAGCCCCGGGTAGGGGGCTTCTGTGCCACAGCTCTGCTCCTGCTGGCGGCGCATATCGTCGTAATACTGGAGCGTGGTCAGCAGCTGGTTTTTGTTATCCGCCAGCACCTGCAGCGACACCGGGTTGATCTGCGTGCGGTTGAGCTGATTCACCTCTTCAATCATGATCGCCTCCAGTTCATCCAGAGACGTTTTCATCTGCGCGAGTATCGGGTAAAGCTTGTCCATAAGGGGCCTGTAAACGGTTAAAACTGAAACATGTCTTGCACCATGGCCTGAGCAATTTTCTCAGGCTCAATGCGCAGGGTACCTGCTGCCAGCGCGTCGCGCAGTTCGGCGACACGCGCGTAATCCACGTCGCGGCTGTCGTCGGTCTGGATCTTTTTGGTCAATTCACTCAGGGTGACGTTGGTTTTGTCGCTCTTTTCCGGGCGTTTTGCCACAGCGTCATGTTCCTGAGACTGCGTACGGGCGCGCAGTTCCTGCGTTGGGGCGATTTTCGCAATCGGCGCGGTGGTCTGGCTGCTGTTGATGCTCATGGTTGTCCTCGCAAATCAATTTATCTACTCAATACTGCTTTCATCGGTGATTCACAGAAAACCTAAAATTTATTGTTGGGAAATAATCATCACCTGACCGTCAGCCCCCACTTTCCCGCTTACGGTGTGCCCGCCCACGGTTTTCACCTTCAGCACGTCATCCACCGCCGCGTTGTTCAACGCCTTGCCCTGGCTGCGAATACGAAAGCCTGCCCCGGTGGTAACCAGGTCCACCGTCTGCCCGGCCCGCAGCCGCCACTGCTGGCGCAGCTGGTTTTCTAACAACGGTTTACCGGCATCGACGGCGCGGGTCAGACGCTGGCCGATTATCTCGTCGGCGTTAAAGATTAAACCGCCAGGCTGGTGGTCGAGACTGCCGGTGACCGGTTCGATATCGCTTCGCTGCACAATCGCCCCGCCGGGCAGGCTTTGGCTTGCCACCCACCAGGTACCCTGGGCGCTGATGCGTACTGGCAGGAAATGGCGGCGCGGGCCACACTGCGCGAGCACGGTGCGTTTGCCTGTGAGACGGCTGTCGCGCCCCACCAGACTCAGCGTGGGGGTCTCACACACGGCGGCCAGCTGTGCCGGGGTGGCGAGCAGGGTCGCGGTGCGCACGATCTCGCTGCCGTTCTCGGGCTGTTTGATCAGGGTATCCAGTTTGAGCATCAGACGTTGCTTCGCCATCTGGTCAGACGGTACGCTGGCTGCAGCGGAGGCAGAACAGAGCAAGACGGCCACCGCCGTGCTGAATAATCGGAGCTTCATCTTATTGCCTTAATAACGAATTTACTCTATAAAATGTGGCGAAATTATATACGCAGAAGCACGGGTTTTATTGCCTTAAATAATGACACTTTTGACGCTATTTAATTTATTTGATGTTTTAACGTTTCTCTCATTATTTCTATTTCTCTAAATAGGCTTATTTCTGTCGGGTCTTCGCGGTTTGATATTTCACCCGCGCTGACTACACTATCGCAGTTTAAATAACGCGAGACAGGAGTCCTGTTGTCATGAATAAACTTGATGACGCCTTTCGCTTTCAACAGCAGGCGTTAGGTTTGCTGTCGCGCCGTCAGGATATATTGGCTTCAAATATTGCGAATGCTGATACGCCGGGCTACAAGGCGCGAGATATTGATTTTACTCAGCAGCTAAAAGCTGCCATGGAAAATAATGCCATGGCGAAATCACCCGTGTCACTGTCGTTAACGTCAAATAAGCATATTGAAGGTAAAGCGAGGCCGTTTGACGACAGTCAGTTGCTCTATCGCGTACCGGATCAACCGAGTGCCGACGGCAATACCGTGGATATGGATCGTGAGCGCGTCAATTTTGCGGATAACGCTGTGAAATATCAGTCGGGACTGACGTTCCTTGGCGCGGATATTAAAAAAATGATGACTGTGCTCAGTCAGGGGTAATCAACGATGTCGCTCTTTAGCGTATTTGATATTTCGGGATCGGCGATGGCCGCCCAGTCCCGCCGCCTTAACGTCAGCGCCAGCAATATGGCGAATGCCGACAGCGTGGCGGGGCCGGACGGCCAGCCGTACCGCGCGCGCCAGGTGGTGTTTTCCGTTGACGCATCCGTTGGCCAGGAGATCGGCGGTGTACAGGTTAGCGACGTAGTGGAGAGCAGCGCACCGGACCGCCTGGTCTATGAGCCTGGCAACCCGCTGGCGGATGAACAGGGCTACGTACGTATGCCCAACGTCAACGTCATGAACGAGATGGTGAACACCATTTCAGCCTCCCGCAGCTACCAGGCCAACGTGGAAGTGATGAACTCCGCCAAAAGCCTGATGCTGAAAACATTAACGCTTGGTCAGTAAGGACGCATATGGCGGTCTCTTCGATTAACAACAACAGCGGCGCAGGTGGCACTGGTACCGGAAACAGCGCGGCGGATCTGTCGAACCAGTTTATGACGCTGCTGGTCGCGCAGATGAAAAACCAGGATCCCACCAATCCGATGGATAACAACCAGCTTACCTCGCAGCTGGCGCAGTTCAACATGGCTGCTGGGGTTGAGAAGCTCAACAGCTCGGTGGCGGGGGTTCAGGCGATGATGATCCAGCTCGGCAGCATGAGCGCCTCGTCGTGGGTGGGCCGCAGCGTGCTGATTGAAGGGGAGGCCAAAGTTTCCTTTGGCGAACCGGGGATCGGCATCATGCAGGAGGGCGTGGAGATCCCGGGCAATTCGGACGACTTCCACTTCGCGCTGACGGCCGATGCCGAAACGGTCACCGTCACGCTGCACGACGGCGACAAGGCGTATACCGCAGAGCTGAAAAACGTGAAGCAGGGGATGAATACCTTCAACCTCGACGACCTGGAAAACTTCAAGCCGGAGCCGGGACCGCCGCGCGACAGGGAATACACCCTCTCCTTTGAGGCCAGCAATCCAGAGGGTGAAAACCCGGAAGTGATTGGGCTGGTTCAGGATCAGGTGCAGGGCGTCACGATGGATCCGACCGGACCGATTCTGCATCTGCTGAATAACGATCCGATTGGCATGAACAAAGTCTTTGTCATTCAAAAATAATCTGGAAATAAATTATGGGTTTTTCACAAGGTCTTAGCGGCCTGAGTGCCGCTGCAAAAGCGCTGGACGTGGTGGGTAACAACATCGCCAACTCTCAGACTGTAGGGTTTAAAGCAGGCTCTGTTTCGTTTGCCGATATCTTTGCCGGTTCGACCGGAATGGGGGTGCAGGTTGCGGGTGTAAGTCAGAACTTTGGTGACGGTGCACTGATGAATGGTGCTTCTGCACTGGACATGGGTATCTCGGGACGCGGCTTTTTCCGCATGGTTGACGAAGCGGGTAGCGTTTTCTACGGTCGCAACGGCCAGTTTGAGCAGGACCAGAACGGCTTTATCGTCAACAAAACCAACGGACTTTTTTTAACCGGTTACCAGGCGACGGACGGGGTGATTAACCCTGGTGCTCAAGTGGGACCGATTCGCATCCCAACGGACGATATGCCACCGGCGGCGTCCACCAAAGGCTCGGTAGCTGGCAACCTGAAGTCCGATGATAAAGTTATCCCGGCGACGCCGGCCTTTGATCCTGACAACGCTGATACCTACAACTATGTCAGTGAAGTGACCGCCACCGACAGCCTGGGAAATAAGCACGCCATTAAAGTGTATTACGTGCATACCGCAGAAGGTGAGTGGAAAGCGCACGCTCAGGACTCCACTGCGCCTGGTGCTGCTGGCGGATGGAGCGAGCAGACGCTTAAGTTTGGTACCGACGGCAAGCTTACCGCGCCGGTGACATTGAACATCAAGGGTGCGGCTTACAACGGCTCAGCTGCGCTGGATTTGAATCTCGATCTGAATATCACCCAAAACGCCAGCGATACCCAGGTCAAGCTCGACGAGATTGACGGCCAGGCACCGGGTAAATTTAACAGCTATCAGGTCAGTGACACCGGCGAAGTGATCGCCATCTACAGCAACGGCAAACGTCAAACCGTGGCGCAGGTGGTGCTGGCTGATTTCGCCAACGCGGGCGGTCTTGAGCAGCAGGGCAACAACCTGTGGGCGGAGACTTCGCAGTCTGGCCAGCCGTTCCTCGGCACCTCTGGCACGGGCAGCTTCGGCAACATTGAAGGTGGGATGCTGGAGTCCTCCAACGTGAATCTAGGCGACGAGATGGTCAACATGATCGTCTACCAGCGCAACTACCAGTCCAACTCACAAACCATCAAAACCCAGTCTGAAGTTCTGCAGACGCTGGTTAACCTGCGTTAAGGCTGAACGATGGATCGCGCTATCTATACCGCCATGAGTGCCGCGAACGCGGCGCTCAACCGCCAGGCGGTCACCTCAAACAATCTGGCGAACAGCTCCACCGCAGGCTTTCGCGCCCAGCTGGCGGCCTTCCGCTCGGTGCCCATTGAAGGGGAAACCCTGCGCACCCGCGCGCTGGTGGCGGAGTCCACCCCGTTTCACGACACCACCATGGGGCCGATCACCCATACCGGGCGCAGCCTGGATGTGGCATTGCCGCAGGACGGCTGGCTGGCAGTGGCGCTGGACGACGGCAGTGAAGGCTATACCCGCAACGGCGCTATTGAAGTGGATCAGGACGGGGCGCTCAGCGTTAACGGCCGTCCGCTGATGGGCGATGGCGGACCGCTGGAAGTACCGCCGCAGTCCCACGTCACCATCGGTAGCGATGGCACCGTCTCGGCACTCGGCATGGGCGATGACCCGACGATGCTGGTGCCCGTTGGCCGTCTGAAGCTGGTCAACGCCGACATGAACAGCCTGGTTCACGGCGACGACGGCCTGTTCCGCACCGCAGGCGGCGAGATGCTGGCCCAGGATGAAACCCTGCGTCTGACGCCAGAGGCCATCGAGGGCAGCAACGTCAGTCCGGTACAGGCCATGACGGCGATGATCGCCAACTCCCGCGGGTTCGACATGAACATGAAGGTGATCCGCACCGCCGACGAAAACGCCCAGAAGGCCAATCAGCTATTAAGCGTGAGCTAAGCCCGCGCAAGGAGTCACAATGATTCGTTCTTTATGGATCGCAAAAACCGGGCTGGAAGCACAGCAGCTCAATATGGACGTTATCTCCAACAACCTGGCGAACGTCAACACTAACGGCTTTAAGCGTCAGCGCGCCGTGTTTCAGGATCTGCTCTATCAGAACATGCGCCAGCCTGGCGCCCAGTCGACCGAGCAGAATACCCTGCCAAGCGGCCTGCAGCTGGGTACCGGCGTGCGTCCTGTTTCCACTCAACGCGTGCATACCCAGGGCGGCATGAACCAGACCGGCGACGAGTACGACGTGGCTATCGAAGGGGAAGGGTTCTTCCAGGTACAGATGCCGGACGGCAGCACCGCCTACACCCGCGACGGCCACTTCTCCAAAAGCCCGGACGGGCAGCTGGTGAATGCCGAAGGCTACCCGATTCAGCCGGGGATCGTTATCCCGCAGGATGCCACCAAACTGAACATCGGCAGCGACGGTATCGTTAGCGTGAAGGTGCCCGGTCAGGCGGAAGAGCAGCAGATCGGCCAGCTGACGCTGACTACCTTCGTCAACAACGCAGGGCTCGAAAGCATCGGCGGCAATCTCTACAAAGAGACCCAGTCGTCCGGCGCGCCGAACGAGCTGAACCCCGGCATGGAGAGCGCGGGCACGCTGAAGCAGAGCTACGTGGAAATTTCTAACGTCAACGTGGCGGAAGAGCTGGTGACCATGATTCAGGTGCAGCGCGCCTACGAAATCAACAGTAAGGCGGTGTCGGCATCGGATCAGATGCTGCAGCGTCTTTCCCAGCTTTAATCCTCTCTCTGGCCGCGCGAGCGGCCAGACATTTTATCGACACTGAAATGAAAATATTGTCTATGCACATTCCGGCGGCTGCGCTGCTGGCAAGTACGCTGCTGCTCAGCGGCTGCGCGCACATCATGCAAAAGCCCCTCGTCGAGGGGCCTACCACGGCAACACCATTACCGATGGCACCGGCGGCCACCGGCGGCTCACTGTTCCAGGCCGGGCAGGCCATGAACTATGGCTATCAGCCGATGTTCGAAGACCGCCGCCCGCGTAACGTGGGCGATACGCTGACCATCCTGCTGCAGGAGAACGTAAGCGCCAGCAAAAGCTCTTCCGCCAGTGCCAACCGTAATGGATCGGCCGGGATGGGGCTGATTGCGGTGCCGACCAAACTCAATAGCTGGCTGGGCGATGGCAAAGCCGATTTCGAAGCCGAAGGCAAAAACGATTTCGCGGGTAAGGGCGGCGCGGCGGCGCGCAATACCTTTACCGGCACCATCACCGTCACCGTGAAAGAGCTGCTGCCCAACGGCAACCTCGGCGTGGTGGGCGAGAAGCAGATCGCCATCAACCAGGGCACCGAATTTATCCGCTTCTCCGGCGTGGTGAACCCGCGCACCATTAGCGGCAGCAACACCGTGCCGTCCACCCAGGTGGCGGACGCGCGCATCGAGTACGTCGGCAACGGCTACATCAACGAAGCGCAGAACATGGGCTGGCTGCAACGCCTGTTCCTGAACCTCTCTCCTTTCTGATATGACCATGAAAAAAGAATCTATCCTGTTTTTTCTCAGCATCCTGCTCTATGGCATGACGCTGGCGGTACCCAAAGTGGTCCACGCGGAACGTATCCGCGATCTGGCGACGGTGCAGGGTGTGCGTTCCAACTCCCTGATGGGCTACGGCCTGATCGTCGGCCTTGACGGTACCGGCGACCAGACCATGCAGGCCCCGTTCACCGGCCAGAGCCTGAACAACATGCTCTCGCAGCTGGGGATCACCGTCCCGCCTGGCACTAATATGCAGCTGAAAAACATTGCTGCGGTGATGGTTACCGCCGAGCTGCCGCCGTTTGCCCGTCCCGGCGACAAGCTGGACATCGTGGTCTCCTCAGTCGGTAACGCCAAAAGCCTGCGCGGTGGCACGCTGCTGATGACCCCGCTGAAAGGGGCCGATAACCAGATCTACGCCATCGCCCAGGGCAACATTTTGATCTCCGGCGCGGGGGCGCAGGCGGGCGGCAGCCGCGTGCAGGTGAACCAGCTTAACGGCGGGCGTATCAGCGGCGGGGCGACCGTGGAGCGGGAAGTGCCGAACGATTTCGCCACCCAGAGCATTGTGCGTCTGCAATTGAACGAGACCGATTTCTCGCTGGCGCAGCAGATCAGCGACGCCATTAACCAGCGCTACAGCGGCGGGGCGGCGTTGCCGGAAGATGCCCGCACCGTGCGCCTCTTTGCGCCGCCGGACGGTCCGTCCCGCGTGCGTTTTCTGGCCGACATTCAGGACATTCCGCTACGGGTGAACGTGCAGGACGCGAAGGTGATTGTGAACTCACGCACCGGCTCGGTGGTGATGAACCGCCACGTCTCGCTCGACGCCTGCGCGGTGGCGCACGGCTCGCTGACGGTGGAGGTGATGCAGAACAACATCATCAGCCAGCCGGATACGCCGTTTGGCGGCGGTGAAACGGTGGTGGTACCGCAGACCGATATCTCGGTACGCGACAGCGGCGGCTCGCTGCAACACGTGCGCAGCAGCACCGATCTGAACGCGGTGATCCGCGCCCTCAACAGCCTGGGCGCCACGCCAAACGAGCTGATGTCGGTCCTGCAGGCGATGAAAAACGCCGGCTGTCTGCGAGCGAAGCTGGAGGTGAACTGATGAACGCCTTCGATAAATTCGACCAGCCGGCGTTTGACGTTCGTTCGCTGGATACGCTGAAACGGGAGGCCGGGCGGCAGTCGCCCGGCGCGCTGAAGGCGGCGGCGAAGCAGATGGAGGGGATTTTCGTGCAGATGATGATGAAAAGCATGCGCGATGCCACCTTTAAGAGCGATCTGCTGAGCAGTCAGTCTTCAGAGATGTACACCGCGATGCACGATCAGCAGGTCGCACAAAACATTGCCGGGAGTGGTCAGCTCGGCTTTGCCGATCTTATCGTCCGCCAGCTGGGCGGGGAGGCTGATGAACCCGTGGTGAGCGCGCCAGGACGTGACTTCCTGCGCCCGGACCTCTCTTCGGTTCCCGCTACCGGCCCACTGCGCCTGCCTGCGCCCGTGTCGTTCGCCAAACCTGCGGAAGGGGCGCATCCGTTTATTGCCCGTCTGCTGCGCCCGGCCCAGGCGGCCGCGCAGCAGAGCGGGCTGCATCCGCATCTGATCCTCGCCCAGGCGGCGCTGGAGTCCGGCTGGGGGAAACGCGAAATCCCGACGACGGATGGTCGCCCGAGTCACAACCTGTTCGGCATTAAAGCGACTGGCGACTGGCGCGGCAAAACCACCGAAATCACCACCACCGAATACATCAACGGCGTGAAGCAGAAGGTGAAAGCGGCGTTCCGCGTCTATGACTCCTATGAACACGCCCTCGCGGATTACGCAAAGCTGCTGACCAAAAATCCGCGCTATCGCGGGGTGGTGCAATCCGGCTCGCCAGAGCAGGGGGCAAAGGCTCTGCAGGCGGGCGGCTATGCGACCGACCCGGCCTACGCCAAAAAGCTCATCACCATTATTCAGAAAGTGAAAGGCGATATTCAGCAGGGCGTGAATGCTTACAAAAATGATATCGACAAAATTTTTTAGTGATTTTTTGAATCACCGATGAAATAGACAGAGCCATGAACTTTCTGGCCCGGTTGCGAATGCCGGGCCCGCAATCAGGGAATATCCAGAACCAATGAACAACCTTTTTAACCTGGCAAGAAACGGCATCAGCGTGGCGCAGGCCGCGATCGCGGTGACCGGCGATAACCTGACGAACGGCATGTCTGCCAACTACAGCCGCCGCAATCTGATTATCGGCGAGCTTGGCGGCATGTCGACCGCGCAGGGATTTTTTGGCTACGGTGCCCGCGCCAGCGGCGTCGAGCGTGCCTATGATGCCTTTGCCAATAACCAGCTGCGGGACTCGCTCTCCGGCTACGCCTCCCTCACCGGTCGAATGGAGCAACTGGCGGATATCGACAACATGCTGGCGGACGAAGCGGATAACGTCTCGGTTTCGCTGGGCAAGCTGTTTAACGATATGGCAACGCTGAGCGGCGACCCGGCAGACGGTCCGGCACGTGCGGCGGTGTTTACCTCCCTGGACGTGCTGGCGAACCGCTATAACGCCAGCGCCAAACGTCTCTCTGGCCTTGAAAAAAGCACCAATACCCAGATTGAGCGCAGCGCCAAAGAGATTAACAGCTACACCGAACAGCTGGCACAGCTGAACAAGCAGCTGGAACGCCTGCAGGGAAATGGCGCGCCGCCAGCCGATCTGCTCGACCAGCGAGATGCGCTGCTGGAAGGGCTGAGTGAGCAACTGGGGATTACCGTCACCGAGGATCAGATTTCCGGGCGCGTGAGCGTTACGCTCTCCGATGGACGTCCGCTGGTCTCGGGCGACACCGCGTATAAGCTGGAAACCTCGCCGTCGGATGCCGATCCCAACAAGATCATTGTCTCCTACGTGGATGCGAACGGCAAAGCGTCACCGCTGGATGAAAACGCCATCACCAAAGGGCGTCTGGGCGGGCTGTTCAAATTCCGCAACGAAGATCTCGTCGTCGCACGCCAGGATCTCGACCAGATCGCCTTTATGATGGCGCACAGCATGAACGAACAGCACGGTAAAGGGTTCACGCCAGACGGTACTCCTGGGGGCGATCTCTTCTCTTTGCCGGATATCAAGGCCATTGCGAATGCCAAAAACAAGGGCGGTGATGCGCTGGACAAGATCAAAGTGACCGATTTCACCGCGGTGAAGTCGGAAAACTATGACATTAGCTTTAATGGTACTGACTGGGTGGTCACCGGGGCGGATGGTCGTAACGTTCCTCTTGACCCTGCAGCACTGCCAGGCGCGCTCAAGTTTGATGGGATTGAAATAACCCTTCCCGACCCATCATCAGCCGTGGCCGGGGATAAATTCACCCTGAACCCAATGGCAGGCGCAGCCGAAGGCATCAGCCGTAAGATAACCAGCGCGCAGGAATTTGTGGCCTCTGACAGTGCGACGGGCGGCCCGGGAAATAACAAAAACCTCGAAGAGATGCTGAAGATCCAGGACAAGCCGCTGATCGGCAACGACACGCTGAGTGCAGCCTACGCCAGTCTGGCGGGCAAGATCGGTGAAAGCGCACGCGAGGTGCAATCCTACGCTACCAGCGCCGAAAGCGATTTACGTACCAAATTTGACACCAAACAGGCGCTCTCTGGCGTCAACATGGACGAGGAATATATCAACCTCGATATGTTCCGTCAGTACTACAACGGCAGCGCACAGCTGCTGAAAACGGCAACCGCCATGTTTGACGCCTTGCTGGCCATCCGATAAGGAGAAAATGATGCGATTGAGTACGCTTTATATGTATAAGCAAAGCTCGGAGGCGATGACAAAGCGCATGAGCCAGAGTAACGAGGCGTATCTGCGGATGTCGGCGGGCAAAACGCTGCTCAAAGCGTCGGACGACCCGACCGCCGCCACCGATGCGGTAAAACATCAGGATGCGCTGGCGAAGCTGGAGATGTACAGCAACGTGCGTTCCCGCACGCGCAGTGCGCTTGAGTTTCAGGACCATATTCTGAACGGTGTGGGGAATCTGATGACCACCACCCTGAAGGAAAAAATGGTGGCGGCGGGATCGGATGCCTATTCCGACGACGATCGCCGGGCGCTGGGAAAAGAGATTGAGGGGATCCGCGAGAATCTGCTGGATTTAGCCAACAGCCGTGACGCGTCTGGCCGGTATATTTTTAGCGGGTTTGATACGGATACTCCAGCGTTTGACGAGAATGGCGTGTATCAGGGCGGCGATGAAGCGCGCAGGCAAACGGTGGCAGACGGGACCGAGATGCAAACCGGGCATCTCGGGGATGAGATCTTCGATGATATTTTTGTTCTTCTCGATAATGCCGTTACGGAATTATCCCGGGACCCGATTAATTACGATGATATGCGCGCCGCGCTTGAAGCGGCCAGCAAAGGTATCGATGCGGGCATCGACCGCCTCGGGAAAGCCCAGGCCGAACTCGGCACTAACTTGCAGCAACTTGACGCCCTGGATCTCACTGGCGATGTGTTGATTAACGACACCATTGTCAAAGTGCAGGATGCCATTGGTGCCGATACCAGCATGCTGGTGACGCTGGTGTCGGAGTCGCAAATGTCCGAGCTGGCGTTCAATGCCTCCATGTACGTCTACAAAAATATGCAGAAGATGAATCTGTTTAATATGTGACGTCCAACACCGTTTTAATTCCCTTTTACAGGCGCCACCGCGTACGGTTAAGCCGTGCGCGGCGGGTGAGAAACTATGTTAACGAAACTCAAAATTTATAGCGCAATCAGCCTTATTATTGGCCTGTTTGCGGTGATGCTGTTCGGCGTAACCGCCTATTCTGTCTATGACACAGTCTCAAATAATACAAATTTCAAACGTATTGTCGTGGCCTCTGAAAATAACGATCAGATGCGCGATGCCGCCTATAACATCAGCGCGGTAATGGCCAATACCAACGGCCTGATGCTGCAGGCAGCGCTGGGTAACCCGGTCTCTGAGAATGTTGCCAAACACACGGTGAATGTGGTGAAACTTGCGCGTCGTAATATGGATGCGTTTATGGCCTCGCCGTTTAACACCCCGGAGGAGAGTCGTCTGGCGGCTGAGGTCAATGCGGCTTTCAACGAAGTGTACAAGGTTGCCGAAATTAAGCTGGGCTACCTGCATAACCCGGCAGGGTATTCCGGGTCGCTGGAACACGATATGGAGCTGCGCACCGCGCTGCGTAATAAGGTCGATCAGTATACCGATGCCAGCGCCCGCATGAGCGAAAGCTATATTCATGCTTCCGAGCGCGGCTACCGGATTATGCTGGGCGTGGGGATTGTTGTACTCATTCTGGCCGTCGGGTTGCTGCTTGCCGTGCGTTACTGGCTGCGTCATACCCTGGTGCGCCGTATGGAGACCACGGTTGAAATGCTGCGTCGCGTGGCGGCGGGCGATCTGAGTCAGCCCATCGACACTGGCAGCCAGAATGAAATTGGCCACATGTTGACCGAGCTGGAGACCATGCGTACTTCCCTGACCAGTACGATCCTCGGCATCCGTGACAGCGTGCAGCGTATTCACACCAACGCCCAGGAGATTGCCCACGGCAATAACGATCTCTCTTCCCGTACGGAAGAGCAGGCGGCGGCGCTGCAGGAGACGGCGGCCAGCATGGAACAGATCAAAACCACCGTGCGTCAGAATGCCGATAACGCCCATGCGGCGCGTGAGCTGGCGGAAAGCGCCAGCCACAATGCCCATAACGGCGGGGAAGTGATGCAGAGCCTGGAGCAGATCATGGCGCAGATCACCACCAGCTCGCGCCAGATTGCCGATATCAACGGCGTGATCGACAGCATTGCCAACCAGACCAACATTCTGGCCCTGAACGCGGCGGTGGAAGCAGCACGAGCGGGTGAGCAGGGGCGTGGTTTTGCGGTGGTGGCAGAAGAGGTGCGTAACCTGGCAAAACGCAGCGCCGATGCGGCCAAAGAGATCAACCAGCTGATCAATACCAGCGTGAACAATATCGATATCGGTTCACGTCAGGTGGGGCAGGCCAGCACCGTGATGCAGGAGATTGTGACCTCTGTTGCGCAGGTAACGCAGATCATGGGCGAAATCACCTCGGCGTCTGACGAGCAGAGCGCGGGTATCAACCAGATTTCCCAGGCAGTCAACGAAATGGATCTGGTGACCCAGCAGAATGCGGCGATGGTGGAAGAGGCGGCAATGGCGGCGGGCGAACTGGAAGCCCAATCCGATGCGCTGGAAAAACTGGTGGCGCAATTCAGGTTGAACCATGAGAGCGCGATCGCGAAGGTGCCGGTAGAAGCGAATAAACCGCAGCGTCAAAAAGAGCCCGACCTGGCCCAGTGGGAAACCTTTTAATTTTATTAAATACCGCCATTAATCACGCTATTTTATAAAATAGCCTGTTAATACAAGCGAAGTAACAGAATGCGCATTTTTATAAAGGCTTATCGCACTATTTGAATGCGCCGTTTCACCGGATAATTCTTTAAGAGAATAGCAGGTGGAATGCAATCGTGGATGGTATTTACACGGCCGAAGGGCTGGAAAATAAATCGGTAGTCTGGTCTAAATATCACTATCTGGTGCGGCAGGAGGCATTGCGTTTACATAAGCGACTTCCTGCCAGCGTCGAGCTGGATGATTTAATTCAGGCGGGCTCAATCGGTTTTTTAAGTGCAGTCGAGAGTTTTGACCCCAAAAAAGGGGTAACGCTTACGGCGTGGATCGCCCAGCGGGTGAAATGGGCATTATTAGATGAGCTGAGAGAAAGTGACTGGGTTCCACGTCGGGTACGCACCCATACGCGTGAAATTGTCGCGCTTATTCAGCAAATCGAGCAGGAAAAAGGGGGCGAAGCTACTGAAGCTGAAATCGCCGAACGCATGGGCGTCTCGTTGCAGGAATTTCAGCAGATGCTGGCAGATAATAACGCCAGCCAGATGTACTCGGTTGATGAGCTGCAGGAGAATTATGCCGACAGCTGGGAGACAAACGGCGATGAGAATGAACAGCTTAATCCACTGAATGACGCTATCAAAGAAAATTTGATAGAACGGATCGCTGAGCATATTCAGTATATACCCGAAAGGGAACAAGTGCTTTTACAGCTCTATTATCTGCAGGATTTGAATATGAAAGAGATTGGGCTGGTGCTGGGGATTACGGAAACACGCGTGAGTCAGTTACATAGTCTGGCCGTGAAAAGGTTAAGAAGCCGTATGGAATCAGCTTAACGTGAATTACAGGATATTAACATTTATATTGTTAATACTGGTTTCTCTGCAGGATTAATCATTAAAATCAAGGTTTAATAACGTTTAATAATGCTTTATTAACTTACAAAATCAACAGGTTAACACCAATTTGTGGATTTGAGAAAATTTCTGTCGCTTGTTCGGAAAATGCTTAGTGTTTATGATTTTGCCAGTTTTGAGATGCAGCCTCCTTTGGCATTGACTCATTTACTGAGGAAGAATGACTTACCTTGGTGAATATCAATACCAAAAGACTCTCTGCATCAGTTCGGAAACGTTATCTATCTTAACTGACATGCCAGCTTTTGGCTGAATAACATTGGGAGTTTTCGCCTGTGTCCAATTTTGACGAGTATCTGCAAAATATTCACGATATTAACCTGTCCTATCTTCTGCTGGCGCAGCAGCTGATCCGTCAGGATAAATTTGCGGCGGGTTTTCGCCTTGGATTGTCTGAAGGCACAATTGATAACCTGAAAGAACTTTCGCTGCCACAATTAATGAAGCTGGCTACCACTAATCAGCTTATCTGTCGTCTGCGCGTTGACGATGAAGTGGTGATTGAAAATCTGACCAAGGATTCGCGTATTGAAGCGCTGCAGCAAATTCACACCGGCATTATTTTGTCGACCAATCTTCTTAATGCCTTAAGCGAAGAAGATGCCATTACCGCGGAGGAGGCATAATCATGTGTGGTGAAAAGAGTCTGCTGCAGGAAATTGACGAAGTAAATATCGCCATGGGGTTAATTTCTCTCGGGGCGAGAATGCAGGTGCTGGAATCGGAAACATCACTCAGCCGCCGTCGCCTGCTTCGTTTATATAAAGAGTTGCGCGGCTGTCCGCCGCCAAAAGGGATGCTGCCCTTTTCCGAAGACTGGTTTATGTCGTGGGAGCAGAATATTCACTCTTCCATGTTCTACAACATTTACCTCTATTTGAAAAAGACCGAGCAGGGCCGCTCCATTGAAATGCTGATGAAGACCTATCGTCTTTATCTGGAACAGTGCAGTACCTGTTCTGATGAGAAGCCGGTGCTGGGTCTGACCCGAGCCTGGACACTATTACGTTTTATCGACTGCGGCATTATTTCGCGTAAAGCCTGCAGCGTGTGTGGCGGTGGTTTTATCGTCACCACCGAATTTATTAAAAACCCATTTACCTGCAGCTTGTGCAGCCCGCCGTCGCGCGCGCTTAAAAAATCCCAGGTGAGCAATACCGGGCTTCTGGGCACGTTTGCCGCGCCGGAAATCATGACGGCGTAACCCCGGACGGCTGTGCGCAAGATGGCATTTACCTGATGCCGGGACAGCCGGCATCGGTCAAAAAAGTAAAAGGAGAGAGTGTGTTAGTTATTGTTGGCTATCTTGTTGTCATATTGACCGTTTTTGGTGGTTTTCTTCTGTCCGGCGGTAACCTTATGGCGCTGTTTCAGCCGCTGGAATTGCTGATTATCGGCGGTGCCGGGGTCGGGGCGTTTATTGTCGGCAACAATGTGAAATCCCTGAAGTCGACGGGGAAGGCACTGGTTAAAATTTTTGTCGGTAAGCGCTACAACAAAGCGGTGTATATGGATTTGATGGCGCTGATGTTTCTGCTGCTCTCCCAGAGCCGCGTTCACGGGCTGATGTCGCTGGAAAAGGATATTGAAGACCCGCAGAACAGCGATATTTTTAGCGCCTATCCCCGCCTGATGAGCGACCCGATGCTCGCCAATTTTATCCTCGACTACTTCCGTCTGATGATTGGCGGCAGCATGAATTCCCATGAAATCGAAGCCCTGATGGACGAGGAGATCGAAACCTGTGAAGAAGAGCTGGAAGTGCCCGCCCACAGTCTGAACACGGTAGGCGATGCGTTTCCGGCGTTCGGTATTGTGGCGGCGGTGATGGGGGTGGTTAACGCGCTGGGGTCGGCGGATCGCCCGGCGGCGGAGCTGGGTATGCTGATTGGTCACGCGCTGGTGGGCACCTTCCTCGGGATCCTTATCGCTTATGGTTTTGTCTTACCGCTGGCGACATTGCTGCGCCAGAAGAGTTCTGACCAGGTCAAAATTTTGCAGTGCATCAAGGTAACGCTGCTCTCCAGCCTGAATGGTTATGCCCCGCAGATTGCGGTTGAGTTTGGTCGTAAAACCATCTTTACCAGCGAACGTCCGTCGTTTGAAGAGCTTGAAGAGCACGTGCGTGAAGTCAAATCTAACGCCACGCTGAAAACCAAAACCTCGGACGGCGCCGCATGAAGAACGTCACGCCTGTCATCATTTCACGTAAGCGTAAGAAGAAGAAACATGCCCACCACGGTGGGACATGGAAGATTGCCTATGCCGATTTTATGACCGCGATGATGGCGTTCTTTCTGGTGATGTGGCTGCTGTCGCAGTCCACGGACATGGAAAGGGAGCTCATTGCGGATTATTTCCGCATGCCGCTGAAACCCTCGATGGCCAACGGCGATAAAACCAGCCTGAGCGACAGCGTTATTCCCGGCGGAGGGGATGACATTCTCAAGCGGCAGGGTGAGGTGTTTAAAGGACAAATTGCCAGTATCGATAAGCACAAGCGCTTCGAAAGCCTGAAGCAGGCGAAAGAGAAGCTGCAGACGATGATCGAAACCGATCCGCGGCTGAATAACTTTAAATCCAACATTCTGCTCAACCTCACCAACGACGGTCTGTTGATCCAGATCACCGACTCGCAGGACCGCCCGATGTTCCGCGTCGGCAGCGAACTGCCGGAATCCTACATGAACGGCATTCTGCAGGCGCTGGTGCCGCTGCTGCAGGAGCTGCCAAACGCGCTGAGTCTGACGGGGCACACCGATTCGCTGCCGTATGCCGGTGGCGACGGCGGATACAGCAACTGGGAGCTATCCGCCGGGCGCGCAAATGCCGCCCGCCGGGTGTTGGTCCGGGGCGGCCTTAACGATGAACGCTTCTTACGCGTGATTGGCACCGCCAGCCGAATGCCGCTGGAGAACACATCGCCGGACAGTGCGGTGAACCGCCGCATCAGCATCCTGGTGCTCAGCCGCTCGAAAGAGCAGGAGATCCGTCTGGAAGATACGCAGGCTCAGCGTGCAGATAGCGTGCTGAGCGATATCAATCTGCAAAATGTGCAGGGCTATACCGATGGACATGAATGATTTTTCGCAGATCTTCTTTACCGAGGCGGAAGAACTGCTGACTGAGATGGAGCAGCTTTTGCTGCAGCTTGACATAGAAGCACCGGACCAGGAGCAACTGAACGCCATCTTTCGTGCGGCACACTCGCTGAAAGGGGGCGCGGCAACCTTTGGCTTTACCGCATTACAGGAGACGACCCACCTGCTGGAGAACCTCCTTGACCAGGCGCGGGCAGGGGAGAGAACGCTCAGTCGCTCAATCATCAACCTTTTTCTGGAATGTAAGGACATTATGCAAGCGCAGCTGGAAGCCTATCAGTCTTCGCAGGAGCCTGATGAAGCCCGTTATCGCTATATCTGTGAAGCCCTGAGGGAGATTGCCCTTGAAGGCCAGCAGCCTGTGATGCCAGCCGAACCCGCGCCAGCGTCTGCCAGTACGATGCAGGAAACGGAAACCACACTGGTGGTGACCCTGCGTAACGTCGGGGCGCGCGAACAGACGACGCTGCGCGACGAGCTGACCAACATGGGCGAGGTGACAGACGTTGAGGCGACGTCAGACAGCATGACGGTCACGCTACAGACCACCGCCTCGGCGGAGGATATCACTGCCGTGCTCTGTTTTGTGCTCGACAGCAAGCAGATTGAGATACGTTCTGCAGAAGCCACTCCGCCGGTACCAACGCCTGCTGCGCTACCTCAAACCGTTATCAAAAAAGCGCCTCCTGCACCGCGCGCAGCCAGTCAGGAGTCGGGCAGCATTCGCGTGGCGGTGAGTAAAGTCGACCAGATCATCAACCAGGTCGGGGAGCTGATTATCACCCAGGCAATGCTCTCCCAGCTGTCGAAAACCCTCGAGCCGGCCAGCTACGATCTGCTTTCCGGCTGCGTGGCGCAGATGGAGCGCAACACCCGCGAGCTGCAGGAGTCGGTGATGTCCATCCGTATGATGCCGATGGACTACGTCTTTAGCCGCTTCCCGCGTCTGGTGCACGACCTGGGCGCTCGCCTGAATAAAGAGGTGGAACTGACCCTGAAAGGCGGTTCCGCCGAGCTGGATAAGAGCCTGATTGAGCGCATTATCGACCCGCTTACCCACCTGGTGCGTAACAGCCTCGACCATGGCATTGAAGAGAAAGAGGTGCGCGCCGCAAAAGGTAAACCTGTGACCGGGAACCTGACGCTTTCAGCCGAACACCACGGCGGCAATATCGTGATTGAGGTTAGTGACGACGGTGCTGGGCTGAACCGGGAGAAAATTCTCGCCAAAGCCCGCTCGCAGGGGATGACCATCAGCGACACCATGAGTGATGACGACGTGTGGATGCTGATCTTCGCCGCCGGTTTCTCTACCGCCGAGAGCGTGACGGATGTCTCCGGGCGTGGCGTCGGCATGGACGTGGTGCGACGCAACATTCTGGCGATGGGCGGCCACGTGGACGTGCTCTCGACGCCGGGGGCCGGGACCACCATTCGCATTATTCTGCCGCTGACGCTGGCGATCCTCGACGGCATGCTGGTGAAGGTGGGGGACGAGATTTACGTCCTGCCGCTGGGCGCGGTGATGGAGTCGCTGCGGCCGACCGACGACATGCTGTGCCGCTTTGTCGGCGAAGAGCGTCTGCTGCAGGTGCGCGGCGAATATCTGCCGCTGGTGCTGCTGCGCCAGCGCCTCTCTGTGGCGGGCGAAGCGCCTGCCGATGACGGCATTGTGGTTATTGTGCAAAGCGCTGGCTGCCGCTATGCGCTGTGGGTCGATCAGCTTATCGGCCAGCAGCAGGTGGTGGTTAAGAACCTCGAACATAACTATCGCAAAGTGCCTGGCGTCTCTGCAGCGACCATCCTCGGGGATGGCAGCGTGGCGCTGATCCTTGATGTGGTTGAGCTTTCAACGCTCAACGCTCCACAACCCCAGAGGGAGGGGGTAAACGCATGACTTTAGCAACCGCCAGTAAACCCGCCGCAACCGACGCCATCGCCCAGGAGTACCTCGTATTCCGCCTGGGCGACGAAGAGTACGGCATTGATATTCTCAAAGTGCAGGAGATCCGTGGCTGCGATCGCCTCACGCGCATTCCGAACGCGCCGAACTTTATTACCGGTGTCACCAACCTGCGCGGCGTGATTGTGCCGATTGTCGATCTGCGCGTGCGCTTTGATCTGCCCGATCCGTCACAGGACGACAAAACGGTGGTCATCGTGCTCAATCTGAACGATCGCGTGGTGGGTATCGTTGTTGACGGCGTGGCGGACGTGCTGTCGATAGATGTGGATAACATCAAGCCGACCCCGGACGTGGCCTCGGTGCTCTCTGGCCGCTACCTGCTTGGGCTGGGCGTGCTCGACAGTCGAATGATTATTCTGGTGAATATTGAGATGCTGCTGAGCCGCGAAGAGATGGCGCTGGTGGATTCGGTGACCGAGTCATACATCGACCCTCACTAAGGCACATCGCGCTTTCTGGATCCACATCAGCGGTGGAGGTTGCCGCTGATTCATAAGTCGCTATTATGAATATTCGAGTTTCCAGAAAGCGCTAAGGATTGCCAGAATCTATGCCCGTCAATTTCGACCTCAACGATCTTTATGCCTTCCGAGCGCTGGTGGAGTACGGTAACTTCCGTATTGCCGCGGAATCTATCTGCCTCTCCCAGTCCGCCTTAAGCCGCCGTATTGAAAAGCTGGAGACCGCCGTCGGCGCGAAACTGTTCGACAGAACCACCCGGCGCGTGACGCTGACGCTCTTCGGGCAGACCTTTGCCGACCGCTGCGGGCAGCTTCTGGAAAACGTGGAATCGATGCTGGCGGATATCGACAAGGTGAGCGAGGAGCGCACCGGGCTGATTACCGTCGCCACCGTGCCGTCGGCGGCCTGCCATTTTATGCCGGAGGTGATCCGCCAGTTTCATCGCCGCTATCCGCGCGTGCGCATCAAACTTATCGACAGCAGCGCGGGCAACGTCATTGACGCGGTGGCCAGCGGGCAGGCGGATTTTGGCATCTGTTTTGCCAGAAGCCTTCAGCCGGATCTCACCTTTATTCCGCTGGTGGAGGATGTGTATGTCGCCGCGTGTCGTCGCGATCACCCGCTGGCAGGGCGCAAAAGTCTGACCTGGCAGGCCTTTTATCAGCAGGATTACATCAGCCTGGACATTACGTCGGGGAACCGGAATCTGCTCGATCAGATGCTCGGCCACATTAAGCCGGAGCGCCCGGGGATTTGCGAGACGCGCCACGTCACCACGATGCTGGGAATGGTCGAGGCGGGGATAGGCATTGCCGCCGTCCCCGCCATGTCAATGCCGCACTCTGAGCACTCCTTCCTGACGCATATTCCGCTGACCGAGCCCGAGGTCAAACGCACTGTCGGGCTGATCCGGCGCAGCGGGCGTATTCAGTCGTGGATTGCCGCTGAGCTTGAAACACTCATTACTGCACGTTATCGCGCGGCGGAGTGACGGGGATCATCCCGGTGGCGGTGATGGTCTCTTGCGCGTTTGCTGATGCGAGGTAATCCAGCAGCGCTTTACCTTCGGAAGGATGCTCCGCGTGAGCGGTGACCGCGCCGGCAAAACGGGTGATGTACTGCAGGTTATCCGGCAGTTTGCCGACAAAGGTTACGCCGGGCACGGGTAACAACTCGCTGACCTGCTGGAAACCCACGGCGTATTTCCCTTTTGCCACCTCAGAAGCGACCGGGATGCGCTCCACCTTATGCGCTTTGCCCTCTACCTGTGCTTCAATCCCCAGCTTTTTGAAGAGCTCTGTTTGCACATACCGGCCGCTGGCGCTGTCGGAATAGGCGATGGCACTGGCCTTAAGCAGGGTCTGTTTGAGCGCGCTATCGGTCGCGATATCCGGTACCGGCGAGCCGGCTTTCACCACCACGCCGATGGGCGAATCCGCCAGCTCAACGCGCGAGCCTTCTTTGACCATCCGGTCATTCGCCAGGTGCGCCAGTGCATCACCCACCATAATCACCACGTCTGCTTTTTCACCGCGCGCCAGTCGGTTGGGGATCGCCTGCGGCGTCTGTCCCATCGACGGCCCCGGGATCAGCACGATATGGTCGCCCGTCCGGGCTTCATACTGGGGGGCGAGTTTTTCCAGCGCGGCCTTAAAACCGCCTGAAATCATGACCGTCACCTCCTGGGCCAGCGCGCCTGCGCTGGTCGCCAGTATTACCATCCCGGTCAGGCCTGAACGTACAAATGTGCGCATATTATCCTCTCTGTACTTGCAGACTCATCGCGCTGCGACGGTAGAGATAAAGCGTTGCCAGCAACGCGCAGATCGCCGCGAAGCTCATCCAGTAGCCCGGGGAGGCTTTATCACCGGTGTACTCAATCAGGGCCGTTGAAATGACCGGTGTAAACCCGCCGAAGATCGCGGTAGCAAGGCTATACGCCAGTGAGAAACCGGCAACACGCACTTCAACCGGCATGATCTCCGTCAGGGCCGGGATCATCGCGCCGTTATAGAGGCCATAGAGGAAGGAGAGCCACAGCAATACGCTCAGCATCATGGAGAAGCTCGGTGCCTGCGCCAGCAGCGTCAGGGCCGGATAGCTGGTTGCCAGCGCCAGCAGCGTCATGGCAACCAGCACCGGTTTACGGCCGAAGCGGTCCGACAGCGCACCGCCCACCGGCAGCCAGATAAAGTTGGAGATGGCCACCAGCAGCGTCACCAGCAGGCTGTCGGAGGCGCTGAGCATTAACACTTTTTTGCCGAAGGTAGGCGCATAGACGGTGATCAGATAGAACGCGGTGGTGGTCATGGCGACCATCAGCATGCCCGCGACCACAACCGGCCAGTTCGCCAGCAGGGTGGTAAAGACCTGACGCATCGCCAGCGTGTGACGGCGGGTGCGAAACTCTTCGGTCTCTTCCAGCTTGCGGCGCAGGAAGAAGATAAACGGCACAATCAGGCAGCCGAACAGAAATGGGATCCGCCAGCCCCATTCACGAATGGCGCTCTCTTCCAGCATCGCGTTCAGCGCAAAGCCCATTGCGGCGGCCACCATAATCGCCACCTGCTGACTGCCGGACTGCCAGCTGGTAAAGAAGCCTTTGCGACCCGGCGTGGCAATTTCAGCCAGGTAGACCGACACGCCGCCAAGCTCCGCCCCGGCGGAAAAGCCCTGCAGCAAGCGTCCAGCCAGCACCAGCAGTGGCGCCCACAGGCCGATGCTCTCATAAGAGGGGATCAGCACAATCAGGAAGGTACCGGCCGCCATTATCGACAGGGTGGTGATTAACCCTTTGCGTCGACCCACCTTGTCGATGTAAGCCCCGAGGACAATCGCGCCAATGGGGCGCATTAAGAAGCCTGCGCCAAAGACGGCGAAGGTCATCATCAGCGAGGCAAACTCACTGCTCGCCGGGAAGAAGGTATGCGCGATGTAGGTGGCATAGAACCCGAACAGGAAGAAGTCGAATTGCTCAAGGAAATTGCCCGAGGTGACGCGAAGTATCGCGCCCGCTCTTGCGCGAACGGTTGCAGGTGGGGTTGAGGAAATCATGGTCGTCTCCAGTTTTTTATTGACGTGTTGTCCGTCTGTTTCTGAAAACTGGCGCATTAAACGGAAATTAATAAGCGCAAATCACGCATGGACTGATGCGTACTGCACATCAATGACAGGACGTTGACCGGGATTTACATGCCTAACAATAACTTAACAATTCATTGATTTTTCATTCACCATAATTCGCTAAGTGGCTGATATCGCCATTTTGTGATATCGCGCAGAAGGGCAGAGTAGCCGCTGCTCTTGTCGGGTGGCGCTTCGCTTACCCGACCTGTGAATTTTGTAGGCCCGTGCAAGCGTAGCGCCGCCGGGCAAAACTGACAGAGCGCTCTATTCAGCGCAGCGCCTGCGCAATCGCGCTAAACATCAGCGACGCTTCCAGCGGCTGGGCGCTGAAAGACGGCTCCGCCTGCGGCCAGGTGGACCACTGGACGATCACCAGGTTTTCCTTTTGATTCACCATAATCATCTGGCCAAAAATCCCCAGCGCCCAGAGTGAATCTTTCAGGGAATCCTCTGGCGCGGGCTTAACGTCTTTTGCCGTGGCGGGCACCTCGTTATTCCACCACTGATAGCCGTACAACCCTTTCGGATGCGCGTCTGAGACGGAACCTTTCGCCTGCGTCCAGTCTGACGACTCCTTCACCCAGCCGTCAGGCAGGATCTGTTTGCCCGAAGGGAGCGTACCGTTATGCAGGATAAATTCGCCGAAGCGGCCCCAGTCTTCCAGCGTGGCGTTAAAGCCGTGCGCGCCGACATCGTGCTGGCCTTTACGGTAGGCATGCCATACGCCGTCGTTCGCCATCCCGTACGGCTGCCAGATGCTTTTCTCCAGGTACGCCGCCAGCGTCATACCGGTGGCGCGCTCCAGCACGTCACCCAGCAGCCACGCGCCGCCCGAGGAATAGGACCAGTTCTCTCCGGCCGGGTGTTCCCGACGTAATCCCTTCACCAGCTTACGCACGCAGTCGTAGGTGCCCGGCTTCGCTTCGCATTCGGTGAGCTGCGCGAAATCAGACTGTGGGTTGGTGTAGTCTTCGTTCCACGCCACGCCCGAGGTGTGAGTGATCAGCTGTCTCAGCGTCACGCCATCCCACGCCGTGCCTTTTAAATCGGGTTCGTAGCGGGTGATAAGATCGTCAAGGGAGTGGATTTTGCCCTCTTTAAGGGCGACCCCGACCAGCGTAGAGACCACGGATTTCCCCACCGAACGTGATGTCCAGAGCGTGGAATCGGTATTGCCTTCACCCAGATATTTCCATGCAATTTTGCCGTCCTTCAGCACCAGCATGCCGCTGACGTTCTGGCGCTTCACGTAATCCTGGAGAGTATAGGTCTTGCCATTAACCTGATAGCGGGCGTCGGTAAGCGGTTTCTCCGCTGCCAGCAGCGGCGTGGCCTTTCCGTGGCGGAAAACATCGCCCGCGTAGTTGCGATAGTCGTTACGAAAGCCCACCACGCGATCCGCCTGACTCCAGATGAGCATGCTGTGCGTGTCGGGAAGGGTTGCGTCAAACGGTGCAGGGCAGTGGTTGAGGTCGGTGCCGTGACAGGCAGCCATAACGGCAGGGGATAAGAGGCTGCTGACCACCAGTGCGGCGAGCAGGCTGCGGTTTAACGTTTTGTTTTTCATGTTTATCTCGTTTGGTTCAGGAAGGGCTTCAGTTTAAGAAGCCGCGCCCTATAATAAAAAACGGATTATGGGGGAAATTCCCCTGAAAACGGAATGAAGGGAGAGGAGGCGATGGTCTATTCATTTGCCCAGCTGGAGGCGTTTACTGCGGTGGCAGAGCACGGCAGCCTGATGAAGGCGGCCATTAAGCTCGATAAAGACCGTACGACCCTGCGCGATCTGATCGATTTTCTTGAGGACGGGCTGGGTTATGCCCTGTTTCTGCGCGAGGGACACAGCGTGCGACTAACGCCTGAAGGGGAACAGCTTCAGCGACAGGCGCACCTGCTGATGCGTCAGGTGAAAGCCTTTGAGGCCTTTGCCAGAGCGGTGCCGGACAGCGCGATGCAGGACATTGCCCTTGTTTACGATCCGTTCACTCCCCGGGCTTTTCTGCAGGCGCTGATTGCAGAGATGGCGGCACAAAAAATACGCCTGAGCCTGACCAGCGCGTCGCGTGACGAGGCGGAAGCTCTGCTGGCGAGCGGAGAGGCGGATTTAGGTATCTGCCAGGCGCGCAACCGCAGCGTGGGTAATGAGATGGAGTGGCGGGCTCTGGGAGCCATCGACATGGATTTTTACGCCGCAGACGCGCTTTTTGCGAAGGTTGCCACGCCGGTTTCGCTGCTCGATCTCTCTCTGGTTCCGCAGGTGGTTATGCATGCCGCGTCAGATGAACCGGTTGCCCGTCGTCTGCAAATTGCCGGGCATACCCTTTTCACTAATGAAATTGAGATGCTGCGCGGCCTGCTGGAGCAGGGCTGTGGCTGGGGATTCTTGCCGACCCATCTTCATGCGACGCAGTGGAAAAACGTAAAAAGGCTGCCCACCGAAGTGGGCAACCAGGGGATAAGTCAGACGATGGTCACTATCTGGAAGCCGGGCAGCGACAAGCGTGAGCGGATCAATCAAACGTTGTCGCGGCTGCCGGCACTATGGAAACGCTCAGCGCTGTGAACATCCCTGGCACTGTTTGTTCTGGATCTGCTGGAAGAAGTCGTTACCTTTGTCATCCACCAGGATAAACGCCGGGAAGTTCTCCACTTCGATTTTCCAGATGGCTTCCATTCCCAGTTCCGGGTACGCCACGCACTCCAGGCTCTTGATGCTGTTTTGCGCCAGTACCGCCGCCGGGCCGCCGATGCTGCCCAGATAGAAGCCGCCGTGTTTGTGGCAGGCATCCGTCACCTGCTGGCTGCGGTTGCCTTTGGCCAGCATGATCATGCTCGCGCCGTGGGACTGCAGTAAATCCACATACGAGTCCATGCGGCCCGCCGTGGTTGGGCCGAGGGAGCCGGAGGCATAACCTTCCGGTGTTTTGGCCGGGCCCGCGTAGTAAATCGGATGGTCTTTCACGTACTGCGGCAGTTCCTCGCCGTTGTCGAGCAGCTCTTTCAGCTTCGCGTGGGCGATATCACGCGCCACGATGATGGTGCCGTTCAGCGACAGGCGGGTAGAGACCGGGTGCGCGGAAAGCTGCGCCAGGATCTCGTTCATCGGCGTGTTGAGGTTGATGCTGACCACGTCACCTTCGCCCTGCTGGCGCAGCGATTCAGGAATGTACTGACCCGGGTTGTGTTCCAGTTTTTCAATCCAGATCCCGTCGCGGTTGATTTTCGCTTTGATGTTACGGTCTGCGGAGCAGGAGACACCCATGCCGATTGGGCAGGAGGCACCGTGGCGCGGCAGACGGATCACGCGGATATCGTGAGCGAAGTATTTACCACCAAACTGCGCACCCAGACCCAGGTTCTGCGCTTCCTGGAGCAGTTCCTGTTCGAGCTGAACATCGCGAAATGCCTGGCCGTGCTCGTTCCCCTCGGTGGGCAGGGCGTCGTAGTAGCGGGTGGAGGCCAGCTTCACCGTTTTCAGCGTCGCTTCCGCGGAGGTTCCGCCAATCACGAAGGCAATATGGTAAGGCGGACAGGCCGCGGTACCCAGGGTGCGCATTTTCTCCACCAGATAGTTTTTCAGCTTCGCCGGAGTGATCAGCGCTTTGGTTTCCTGATAGAGGTAGGTTTTGTTGGCTGAACCGCCGCCTTTCGCCATGCAGAGGAATTTGTACTCGTCGCCGTCGACGCTGTAGAGATCGATCTGCGCAGGCAGGTTGGTGCCGGTGTTCACCTCTTTATACATATCCAGCGCCGCGTTCTGGGAGTAGCGCAGGTTGTCTTCGATGTAGGTGTTGTACACCCCCTGACTCAGCGCGGCTTCATCGCCACCGCCGGTCCAGACGCGCTGGCCTTTTTTACCCATGATGATCGCCGTGCCGGTATCCTGGCAGGTTGGCAGCACGCCTTTAGCGGCGATTTCAGAGTTACGCAGGAACTGCAGGGCAACGTACTTATCGTTCTGGCTCGCTTCCGGGTCGTTAAGAATGGCGGCGACCTGCTTCTGATGGGAAGGACGCAGCATAAACGCAGCATCGTGGAACGCCTGCTGTGCCAGCAGCGTCAGCGCCTCTGGCTCGACTTTCAGGACTTCCTGACCGTCGAACTCAGCAACGGAGACGTGCTCTTTGGTTAGCAGATAGTATTCGGTGTCGTCGTGCGCGAGTGGGAAGGGGTTTTGATAAAAAAACGGTTTGTTTGACATAGCTTGCTCCAGAAAAATAAAACCGCCGGAGGAGAAGTCCGGCGGTCAGGAATCAGAACATCATGGACATCCACGGATAACCAATCAGCAGCAGGGCCGCCAGGAAGATGGCACCGAAGATAGTGCCCAGGCGCCAGTAGTCTTTGGTTGGCAGGTAGCCACTACCGTAGTAAATCGGGCTTGGGCCGGTACCGTACGGGGTGATGATCCCCATCACACCCAGCGAGGTCACCATCAGCAGGACGAAGACTTCCATATTCATGCCCGGAATGGTGGAGGCGATGGTCAGCATCGCCGGCAGCAGCGCGGTGGTGTGCGCGGTGGTGCTGGCAAACAGGTAGTGCAGCAGGTAGAACGCCAGCAGCAGTACGATGGTGGCAACGCCCGGCGAGATACCGCTCATTAACAGACCGCCCTCTTTACCCAGCCAGTTGATAAAGCCGGTAGAGGAGAGGCCATCTGCCAGCGCGACCAGGGTGGCGAACCAGACGAAGGTATTCCACGCGGCTTTATTGCCGGTGATATCGTTCCACTCCAGCACGCCGGTCCACAGCATCAGACCCACAATCAGCAGGGCAGCCATGGCTGGTTCAATCCACGCGGCGGCGAAGATCCACATCAGCAGCGCACAGCACACGAACACCAGCAGCAGAATTTCATTGCGGGACAGTTTGCCCAGTTTTTCCAGTTCACGGGTTGCCCACAGCGGTACTTCATTATTCACTTTGACTTCTGGTGGGTAGAACCAGTAGGCCAGCAGCGGCATGGTCAGAATCAGCAGAATGCCCAGCGGCAGGAAGGCGAGGAACCAGGTACCCCAGGAGATATCAATCCCTACCGTGCTTTTCACCAGCGCCAGTGCCAGCAGGTTCGGCGCAAGGGCGGAGAGGAACATCGAGCTGGTGATACAGGCCGCGGTGATCGCCACCCACATCAGGTACGAACCAATTTTACGCGCGCTTGGGTCGTTTGGTTTTGAGCCATACAGCGGCGGCAGGTTAGCGATGATCGGGTAGATGGTCCCGCCGCTACGTGCGGTATTGGACGGCGTAAACGGTGCCAGCAGCAGGTCCGCGAAGGTGATGGCGTAACCGAGCGTCAGGCTGCGACGGCCGAGATATTTCACCAGAATCAGCGCCAGACGGCGGCCGAAGCGGGTCTTATCGTAGCCAGCGGCAAACATAAAAGCACCGAAGATAAGCCACACGGTGGAGTTGCTAAAACCGCTAACCGCCCATTTAAAGGACTGCGCTGCGAGTTTGAATTTCGGATCCACCAGTTGTTCAGGGCTGAACAGCAACCACTGGCTGCACAGCGCAATCACCACTACGCCGGTCATACCGATAACTGCGCCGGGCAGGGGTTCAAAGATAAGCCCGACGATCACGCCCACGAAGATGGCGAAATAGTGCCATGCAAACGGTGGCAGGCCTTGCGGAACAGGCACGAACAGCAGGAGTACCGCGACAATAACCGGTAGCGCCAGCATCAATAGCTTGCTCGGGTTGCCACTTTTTTTACTGCTCACCTGTGAAGGTGCTAAAGCGGATGATTTCTCTTTCATAGTAGCGTTCTAAGGTTGATAAGGATTCTGCTTCCACGCCGGGTAATACGAATTTAATGACTTTAGTTACAAAACTTTTTTTACTTATTAAATTCAAACCCGGCACGTTAAATAAATGGTTTTTTGCCGCAATAAAGCATGCGGAAAATTAAAAAAAATAGGTCTTTTTCTATAATGCTATTTTCGCTTTATCAGCAATTGATCGCGATCAAGAAAATTATCTAATGGTGTTGTTGTGTACCGTTTAAATAAAAATGTTGGGGATTTTATATTTTTGATGAATCGATACACTTTTTTCTTGTTTGTGTTCGTATTTATTACGCTTGTTAGCGAGGGTTTTTCAATAATATATTGATTTTAATGATTTTTATTTTGTCTTTCCTGTTCTGAAATACTTACGAGGTAGTAGCTCATTGGTTATATTTGTTAGCGCAATTGTTAATTCTGTTTTATTTAAATAATAACACCTTTGAGTTATTAATGTTATTGAAGGGATTAAATAGTTTTTTAACTAAAGTAAGCAATTAAGAAACTAAATAAATTATTATATTAATGGCATGTATTCGGCAAAAACGACAACGAAAATAACGTCCGACAAGAATTCTCAAATTTCACTTTTAAGTTTGGAGTTTATTTATGAGCCATTACTCGCAAATTCTCACCCCCTTTACACTCCCGAATGGTACCGAGCTAAAAAACCGTCTGCTGATGGCACCCATGACCACCTGCACAGGCTATTTTGACGGTACGGTCAGCAGCGAGTTGATCGAATATTACCGTGAGCGTGCCGGGGCTATCGGGGCAGTGATTGTCGAATGCTGCTTTGTTGATAATCTGGGCCTCGCGTTCCCTGGCGCCATCGGGATTGATAACGATGCAAAAGTGGCAGGGCTGGCGAAAATCGCTGATGCCATTAAGTCCAAAGGTTCGAAAGCAATCCTGCAGATTTACCACGGTGGCCGTATGGTCGATCCGAAACTGATTGGCGGGCGCACGCCGGTTGGCCCAAGTGCGCTGGCGGCGCCGCGTGACGGTGCGGCCACCCCGGTTGCGCTGACCACGCAGGAAGTGGAGGAGATGGTCGCGAAATTCGGTGACGCTGTACGTCGCGCCATTCTCGCAGGCTTTGATGGCGTTGAGTTACATGGCGCAAACACCTATCTCATTCAGCAGTTCTATTCACCAAACTCCAACCAGCGCGATGACGAGTGGGGCGGTAGTCGCGATAACCGCGCGAAATTCCCACTGGCGGTGCTTGATATCACCCACAAAATGGTCCGTCAGTATGCGGATGACGCCTTTATCATCGGTTATCGCTTCTCACCGGAAGAGATGGAAGTGCCAGGGATCCGCTTTGATGACACCCTGTATCTGCTGGAAAAACTGGCTGCGCGTGGCCTGGATTATCTGCACTTCTCCGTTGGCGCAACATTGCGTCCTTCCATTGTTGAAACCACCGATCC